>QGNH01001390.1_pt1 | contig 30467 bp, 36 predicted proteins | sample 1735481 | NCBI WGS metagenome assembly QGNH01 (sample SAMN09239004, study PRJNA386568) | Viral metagenome, whole genome shotgun sequencing project. | reverse complement strand
GCCATCGGGTTGAGCAACTGAAATTCCGTCCCATCATAGACGGCGGTGGCGATGTTGGCGGTGGTGAGGTCGTTCGCCCCCAGGGCGGTCGCCCCGCACTTGGTAATGGTGGTGGCGGTCAAGCCGTTGACGGCAAGGGTGGGGCCTGAGCCGGTATTGGCGGCGGTGGGTTTCCAGCGGACAGTCAAACCTGCTGTCAAAGCTGTAGCCGCGGGGGAGAGCGTCACGGTTTGCGCCTGCGCTGTTCCGCCGCCCGCCGCGTACCAGTTCACGCTGGTGTCGGAGGTCCCGATCAAGGATTTTGCCGCCGTGGCAGCACTCCCGGTGTTGTTGCCCCAGAAGTAGTGGGGAGAGAATGTTCCCAACGTCAAGGTCACGGCGCCCGTCGAGCTGGAGTTGGTGATCAGGTTTCCATCGCCGCTGAGGGAGGAAACTCCTCCCCCGGTCCCGCAAGACCCCCAAAGAGGGTCCGTTCCATTGGAAGTCAAACATTGCCCATTGGAGCCAACCCCCAGCCGGGTATTGGAAGAAGAATGGTAATAGTGCAGATCGCCCTCGGTGGTCAGAGGAGAAAGGGCATTGAAAGCAGCCGATGCGGTGCTCTGTCCGGTGCCGCCTCCTGCAATGGCAATCGTTGGAAGATCAGAACCGAGGAGGGCGCGGAAAGTCGGTGTTGTCGCGAGTCCCGAGCCCGGACCCGCCAAAACCGTGTTTGGTGTCTGGTTGAGAAGTTGGGGCGTGAGCGTTCCACTCGAAGTGACGGGAGATCCGGAAACGGTCGAGCTGAAGATGATCCCGTCGCCGGCCATGCCCACGCTGGTCACAGACCCGGAGCCGCCTGAAACACCGGAAACAAACATGGTGCGCACGTCGGTGATCGAGGAAATCGCCGTGCTGGTGGTGACGACCGTCGCGATGGGAATGGTCGTTGAAGTGAATCCCGTGGTGTTCGAGGCGGGCACGCAGTTGTTTGAAGTGTTGAGATACACATAGTTCGTGGCACTGGGCGCAAGGGTGAGAGTGCCACCCGCGTAGGTCCGAACGACATTGCTGCAAACGGCTGTCCCCTGAGCTAAATTCAAGGTCAGGTTTGATCCGGCTGTCGGCCAGTAGCCGGGCCCAAATCCCTGCACGTATTTCGCGTTGACGGGGAAGATCGCCTGCCCCGCCTGCGCCTGGGGCTGCTGGGCGGGAAGAACAGTGGGCAGCAGGCAGAAGGCAGTAAGTAGTAAGCAATCATATATTATGCACTTTGAGGTATGAATTCTCATGATGTGAGCGCCTCTATATCCTGACTCCTGAATCCTAAATCCGGCTTTTTTCACCATACCTGCACCTTCGCGGTCACCCCGGCGTCTGAGGCGACGAGATAGAGGTTTATGTTGTCCATGTCCGTCGGCGATTGCCACCAGATGGCGCCCGGGCTCGTCATGCGGACTTGGGCGCCCACGGGAAGGCGTCCTAGCAGATGCGGCACCGTAAAATTCCCGGGTCCCGATGGCGTCACGGGGATCTGGCCGAAGAGACTTGTCGCTTGCGTAACGTTTGTGATCTCGGTCCCATTGGTAACGATGACCCCAAGAAAGGCATCGCCGGGGGCCAGGGCAGCAAGAACGGGCCGGTAATAGTAACTGCTGGGCCAATTCTCCTGTTGATAAAATAGGTAAGAGGTGGCATTGACGGGGGCCGCATCGATGGTGGGGTCGGTGGGTGCGTAACGCGAGCCATTTGCGTAGAGGATTCCGTTCGCCACATTGGGATAAAGTGAATTGGAAGTGGCGAGCTCAAATCCGCTGACCACGCCGTTTAATCCCAGGTCGCCCACCAGCGTGTCCGCAACCGACGCCAGGTCGCTGAGGAATGCTACGTTGGCATCCAGCATCGCCATGTTGGAGTCCATGTCCGATTCGTATTGAGTAATCCCGTGCTGCGGCTGGACAAAGCCTTTGCGGGGCAGCACTGTTCTGACTATAGCCATGATTAGTCCTTTGTCTTGGTCCCTGGTCCATGGTCGCTTGCGACTGACAACCGACAACGGACGATAGACAGCTTTTCAATGACTCAATGGCTTGATGACCCGATCGATCAATCACCACTGACTCCCGCCGGAAGGTTGACACTCAGCCGCTGGCAAATCGCCATGACCTTCACTGTGCCTTGATTTTCCGCGCCACTCGTCGACCAATAAGTTTGGATCACGACCTTGCCATTGGCGTCATTCACGTCCAATTGATAGGGGCAAACAATCAGGTTGCCCTGGCCGGGATCGCTATTGGCAAGCGCCGGCGGGGTTGCTTGTCCCGGAACATATCCCGCTGCCGGCGTGCGGGAGGAATAGAGAATCGGGATAAAGAGGCATTCCGGGTAGCTGTAGCTGTAGCCATCCACGGGCGAGACGGGGGGCGAAACGGTGTCGCCGGGCCCGTAGTAACCCATGTAAATGATCTCGCAGCGCACTGCCCCGAACTTGGCATTGTGTGAGATCTTCGCCAGCGTGTAATCCGTCAGCGGTTGGCCGCCGGCAATCGTCGAGTCGGCCAAATCAAAAAATCCGGGAATGGAAGACATCAACATTTGGCTCATGCAAATCGTCCTTGGTCCTTAGTCTGATGTCCGTTGGCCGCCGCGGCGACACCACGGACAACGGACAAGGGACATCCTCTAAAAGATTGTCGAAAGTGCCTCCGTATACACCCCATTCGATGACGGGGTGATGAAAAAAAACGTCTCCTGCTCGTCCTCCGTCGCTTGCGCATACGGCGGCAGCACCAGGGAGGCCGAGGGCACGATTTCATAGGGGGAAGTGGTGCTGGCCCGGCGCATATCCAGGAGCGTGAAGCGCACCTGCCCGTTCGAATAATCGGGCGAGCGGCCGATAATTTCGCATGGGATATTGGTAACGCCGCGCCCGCCGCCGATATAGTCCGGAACCAGCGGGTGGGTGAGCGAAACCCAGTCTTTCAGTTCGGGCAGAAGCGCCCCGAGCTGCGTCACAAGTTGATACACGGGCGTGGCAAAACCATAGCGCCGGAAAAGTTGGTCGCCCAGCAGGAACGCGCGCAGCGAACCTCCGCGCCCCATTTTGAGCCCGGCGCTTTCCACCTGGTGGTTGTAAAGGTAACGGAAAAGGTTATAGCTCGCCTGCTGAAGCATGGTGACAGTGGTGTTGTAAGTGCGCGCGCTGGTGTTCGTGGCGTTGTCGTCCGCATCCAGGCGATAGGAGAGGGCGTTGATGACGGGCGCCAGGCGGACCTCGGGAATGCCGACGATGCTGCATTGCGTGAAGCCGAGCACCGGCGTCTGGTTCTCCGGGTTCTTCATCGCCTTCAGGGTGAGCTGGCCGGATGCGGTGACCACCATGACCAGGCCCAGGGGCTTCAGAATCTGATCTTCCAGCCAACTGCGCGCTTGCTGCGGTGAGGTGATCTTGAATTCGAGCCAGTCTCCTGAGAATATTGCGTCGCGCAGCGCCGTGATACCGGCCACATCGAGATAAGAGTTGGGATTAATCAGTGTGGAGGGGTTGCCGGTGGTGGCGATCGTCGAAAGTGGAACGTACTTGGCCCAGAAAGGATTCACCGCCGCCACCAGTTCGCCCGTGCCGCTTGCTTCCACAACAGCGCTGAGCGCCTGGTCCTGACCCACCCCCAGCTCGTTTTGCAGGGCGGCGAGAAAAATGTCGAGCGGGTTGCCACTAACCCAGCGCGGGTTGTCATTCGACACCGGATAGCTGTTGGCCAGCCACTGTGCGCCGCTGGGAAGCCAGGTGTTTTTCTGTCCCGGCAAGTACTCTTCCGGGCCGCCGTTCCCCCAAAGGAAAGCGCCCTGCGCGAAGCGTTTCAGGTCTTCCGCCTTGAGGATGACGCGGCCATCGGTATCGAAGCCGATTTCGGAAATCTGCATCACGTGCAGCGGAACGAAGTCGCCGATCGAATTGCCCGGAAAGCCCATGCTGAACGTCACGACCTGCCCGATCAAAGCTTCCTGCGCAGCGAGCGTGTGGAGCAAGCCGCCGGGATCGATGCAACGAATCTGCATCTGGCCAACGGAGCTGGAGCCATTCTTGTCGTCGATCGATTGTTCCGCCCCGGCTGGGACATACATATAGGGCAGCAACTGCGGCAGGCCCGAAACCGTGAGCAGCAGGCTGGGGTTGGTCGCCACCAGCCACATCCATGCGGTGGGGGCGAGGGCGGGCCAAACCTCAAATTCATAAGGCAGACCACGCGCCGCGAGCGAACAGGCGAGCAGCGATCCATTGCCCGTAGCCTGCAAGATTGTGGCTTGCCCCGCGATCAGCGTGGTGAGCGCCGCATCGATGGTCGTGCCGAGGCCGGTGAAGAAGCTGGCGAGGCCCGAGATGGAGTAGAGTTCGAGGAGCATCAGGATCATGCCCCAGGTGCCTTCTTGCCACACCGATGCCGGCGAGCCGGAATACCCGCCGGGGGAGTCGTTGTAAGGCTTCATTCCGCTGAACGGAGTGGTGACCTTAAAGGCTTCATTGTAAGAATTTGCCTGGTTGGAGAGAGCGACTGTCTGGTTTGTTATAAGGAAAGTGGTGTAAGCGAACTCGGCGCATTGCAGGGCGATGTCGTCCCGTCCCGCGGCGTGGGCCCACAGCGCCGCCCAATGGCCGGAGGCGTCCAGCGCCATGCTGGTGTCGAGAGTGTTTCCCGTCACCCCCTGGGCGAAGCGTCCCGGAATCGAGCCCGCGGGCGCAATGTAGAGGTTCGCAATCAGGCTGGTGTTGATGCTGGCGGCGGCGGCTGTGGCGGCTCCCGCCGTGGCGATGAGCGAGTTGGACTGTGCGGAAGTAATTTGCCCCGTCTTGGTCAAAGAGATGGCCGCCACCGGCAAGACGTTGGCGGCGCGTTGAAAGGCAAACCACAAGTCGATTTGGTGCTCAGTGGAAACGGTGGAAACCAATCCCGGTATCAACTGGTAACCCGGATCCTGGTAGCGCCCATACCCTTCGTAGAACAGGCCGTTCGTAAGGTCAGCCGCGGTGCTTTGCAGAGTGAGCAGGAAATTAATCATTCCTTGCAGGGTGAAGACGGAACTATAGTCCTGCGCCAACGGCATATAGACGCAGTAGGCGTAAACCACCCACGCCATCGCGCCGGCGCGGATGTAAGCCTGGTCCACCTGGCCGTTGTAGGTGTCGTAGCTGAAGCTCAGGGAATTCGCCGGCTGCAGGGTCCCGACGCTCAGGTTATCGAAGTAAAGGTCGGTGTTCGCCGCCGTAAGTGTGAGCTTGAAGCCGGTGATTTTGACCAGCGTGTCGCTGACAAGGCTTGAAATCTGAGATTTGAGATTTAAAAGTGTGGTGCGCCAGATGGTGGCGCCCGGCCCAATGGGCAGGGTGATCACAGTTCCCGCCAGGGTCGCCGGACCGGCCGCGCCGCTCGAGACCTGAATATCCGTCACCAGGCCCAGCGCCGTCACCACGCTGACGTCGAAAACAAAGGCCGCTCCCGCCGCTTCCATGTGCTCGAAGCTGAGATAAGTGTCGGTGGTATCGGGGAAGCCGCTGCCCACGTAAGTGAAGACATCATTCGCTGAGCCCGCATGAAAATCCAGAATGTTACCCGTGCCGTAAGGCGGCTCCTGGGGTGAAACGGAGTTGGCCGCCACGTTGGAGACAGTCGAGCCGGTACCGGTTTTTGACCACCGCGCCGTGGAACCGTCCTCAGCGTTTTCCAGCACCAGCGAAGCCAGGTAACCCGGGTTGGCGAGAAATGTATTCAGTTGGATGATGACTTTTTCCGCCGCCGCGAAATTCCCTGCGGACGTGTAGGCAAGGATGGCCAGGGCGCAATCATAGATGAAGCTGCGATTCTGCATGGCGGGGATGTCGGTGGCGCCGGGATTGGGAACAAAAAGCGGATCGCTGGTGGGAATGTCGAACGAGTGCGGCAGGTCCGAATACTCCAGCTCGGTCCCCAGGGAATCGAAAACTTCCGTCCATCCCACGATCGGGTCGTCATAGAGGATATGGACAGTAGGGATTCCGGATCCCGAATTCAAGATGATGGAACTGCCGGCACGCGCGTGGAAGCCGTCGCTCTGCACGATGATAGGAACGTTGTCTTCCTGTAAGTATTCTATGTCGGTCTTGATGCAGACCTGCGCCTTGTAGTTCGAGAGCTTGCCGCCCAGCGTGGTCCCGGCTTGCGGCGTCTGGCAAACGCCCGTATTGGTGTGCGCTACCCAGCCGGATGGAATCGTGGCGCCGGACCAGCCGCTCGCCGGGGGCGCAATGCTGGTGGGGTAGAGCGCCGCCATCAACAGGCCCGGGTGAACGTTACCCAAGCTCCACGTGTAACCGCCGGAATAAGCGCCGACCCCGAGAGTGACGGTGGGTTGCAGCCCGGAACTCCCCTGGTAATACCAAACATCACTATGGACAAACACATCAACCCGGTAAGAATTTTGGGCATTCAGCAAATTGAAGACGTAGCCCGTGGCCACCCAGCCGGCATTCTGATAACCGAGGGCAATGAGTTTCCAGACTTGGGTGTTGTCGCCGGTCAGAGCGCCGAGGGTTGTCGGCCAGTTGGGAGGATTGTTGGTGTTGGCGGTGGCGCCGTTGTAGAGCGCCATCTGGACGTTGTTATTCGAATCGACGATCAGTGAGCCGAAAGGGTAGTTGGAGTGGGACGTCCATTTGGCGATGACACCCGGCGTCTGTGGCAGTCCCGGGGTAATCCAACTGGAATTGGCGTTGTAAAGTAGCGTGTTAATCGATTGCTGCATCGACGAAGTCACTTCGTAGCCGTTCACCAGCAGGTTGCCCCAGGGGAGGGCCTGGCCCGATTCATTCACGGGGTAACCATCCGGCCCCAGTTGATTGTCCGCCCACAGGCCGGGCGGCATCGCTGCCACGATCGATTCAATTTGCGACATCGCCAAGGGAGCTTGTTGCGCGCCGCTCACCGTGAGGCCGGTCAGAAAATTAATCTGCGAGCTGAGGCCGCACTCCACCAGGCCCGCCGCAGGCTCTTCCGTCACGGCTGAGCTGGTGGCCCCTTGCGTCAGGAGGGCGTCGCCCAACCAGTTGCCGGCGGGGCTCGATTGCCGGCCGTAAAGCCACGCGAGCGATTGGTTCATCGCCTGCCAGAAGTTGCCGGGCCAGTATGTCGCTACATTGGGCATTGTGGTGGTTAACTTCCTTCGGTCAAACTTGCTCGATCTTTCTGTCCTGCATGAATTGACTCATTTTTTCATCGGGTCATTGAGCCATTGAAAGGCGCCGTACGCCTCGACACGGTCTTTAAATGAAGCAATGACCCGATGAATCAATGACTCAATGTGTCGGCGCTTCGCGCCGCTAGGTTCCCCACCCGCCAATTCCCCACGCCATTGCCCCATACCCGCTCTGGCTGAGCGGCTGGATTTGCAACAGGGTGAAGCTGGCGAGCACGATCCCGAATTGCGGGATTTGCAGAACGTACAGGGGCTGCTTCTGCGGGGCGTTCAATCCCGTCTGCCAGGTTTGATTTCCGCTAATCATGAGTTGGACTCGAAAGGCGAAAATGGAAAATCGAAAATCGAAACTGGAACATCGAAACGCGAAACCCCGCAACTCTGCCGAATTTCGATTTTCGAATTTCGAGTTTCGTTTTTCATGTAACAACCTGCCGAAACCTCAGGTGAAACGTGTACTGCCCCGCGGCTTTGTAGGCCGCGGTCCAATTGGTGTCCTCGAGCCAGAAGTTGGTGAAAGTGGATTGGGAACTATCGGGATAATAGGCAAAGACGCCGCCCTGAAGCGCAAAGTTCATGAACTGTGCCCACGCTGCCACGTCGCCGCCAATGCCCACCCACTCCAGATCGAGATCGAGGAAATTGTCGATGCGTTCGAGCACCGATTCGCGCACGCCGCTGGACGCCACGTTGTCGTGCCGAACGGCCACAGCGGAATAAGCAGGCACGCGCCGCGGCGGCCGCTGAAATGAGAGCGTCGCCGAGCCACTGCTGTAGGGATAGACGATTGCTGGGTTAGCCATTTTATTCTCGGGATCCGGGGTTCGGGGTTAGGGATTAGGGAAGGGAAAACCCGAACCCCTAACCCCAAATTCCGAACCCCGGCTTTTTAGTGTCCGACTGGCGAACCGCGCTGTGCGCTGGTTGCCGTAACGTTGACTCCTCGCGCCACCGCGCCGTTGACAGCGCTGGCCACATAATTCTCAAAGTCCTGCGTGCCGCGAATGATGACCACGCCCGAGCCAAAGCGCGCGGAGGCGCCGGCGGCGCCCGGCGCCAGTTCGGAATTCGGCATTCGGGATCCGGAATCTGGACCCCCGAGCCCCTGTCCCATGTCCCGTGTCCCGTATCCCGAGCCGCTCGAGCTCTGCCGATGACCGCCCGAACCGGCCAGCAGGGCATATTGCGCTGCCGCTTCAAAGTGCAGGCCCGCGGCCATGATGGCGGCGGGATTGGGCGGCCATGATCCTTCGGCGAGCAGAGCGATGCCGCGCGCCGTTTCCCAAACTGCTTCCACACCCGCCTGCGCCTTGCGGGCGGCAATCAGGCCAGCGAGGCCTGCGCTCACCAATTCGGCCCCCGCCGCTGACTGCGAGCGCAAGGCGAGGGTGGAGCGCTGCACGGCGTTCGAGTGCTGATCCGTTTGCGCCGTGGCCGTGGTGATTTCGGGCGACAGCACGCGGAAGGCCTCATGCATTTGACGCAGCGGCGCCACGGCCATCTGGCTTTGGGTGTGCAGGCGCGAAAACACCGCCACTGCGTCCTGCTGAGCCTTCGTGGTCTTCAGAACTTCCGCCGTGTGCTCGCTCATGGCCTTGGAGTTCTTCTGGAGGCCCGCGGAGGTTGCATCGAGAATCTTAAGCGCCGACTGCGCACGCTCAGGGTGCGTACCGAGTTGGAGTAGCAGGTTGAGGATGTTGTTTTCGCCTTTTTCCATTGTTAGCTCTCAGCTTTCAGCGGTCAGCGATCAGCTTCGCTTTGCCCGTTGTCAGTTTTCCGTGGTGTCGCCGCGGCGACCAACGGTCGACGGGCTACGCACCGCGGACCACTGACGTCATTTCTCCTTACCATTCGAGAACATTCTCACCCTTCTCAAACTCGCCATGGTCGCGGGCGGCGAGGGTCTCAGCCGCGGCGCAATCCAGCAGAAAAGCCGGCATGCCCGTGAGCTCCAGGAGTTTGCTCGGCCGGCAGCAGCTTCGCTTCGCCACTTCCCCCAAGTACAGAAGGCGCTCCTTGTCCTCCAGGAAATCGGCCGAGGTCTTCAGTCGAGGTAACAGGTGACAGGTTACAGGTTACAGGGGTCTGATCCCTGTCACCTGTGCCCTGTTCCCTGTTCCCTGTGCTGAACACCTCGCCTCGCAGCCAGCGGAAAATGAATTTCAAATCCTCAATCAGAATATCGGCGAGCCCGATTTCATCTGCCCCAGGAGCCGACGCAAAGCGGGGCTGTACAAATAAACGCGTGAGCGTCTCGGTGAGCCACTGGGTAAACGCTTCAATATCTTCCGTCTTAACTTCCTCGGGCTTGGCGTCGGTGACTCTGGCTTGAAGTTGTGTGCCCGCTCGACCCATGGCCAGCGCGGCGAACACCGGGGGCCGGCAAAGCAGAACCGGAAGCCCGGAACCCGGTAGGATGACGCGCTCAATGTTGGCGCGCTCCACTGCGCGCTTGAAATCTTCTGCTTTGGCAATACCGTTGCCTGACATCCAATTGCTCCTACACATGATGAATAGAAGGATAAAGTGTGAAAGGTGAAGAGCTGCGGCAGCTTTTACCCTTTATCCTTTAACCTTTAAACTTGTCTGTACACTTTCCCCCCGCGGTCACCCACCGGCCGGTTCAGGTCCGCGATTGCCTGAAACGTGACTTTGTAGGTTGTCTCTTTGCCGCGCTGGAATGGCAGCTTCAACGTTTCCTTTTGATAGGCGCGGTAGATCTGGGAGATGACAAACTTCGCGGTCTGGTCCTTGCGCTTGGAGATCAGCAGCACGCTGTACTTGGGCACGGGCTTGAGGCCGCCGAAGGCAATTTCTTCGTAAACCTGCGATCCGGCAGGCAGAGCGGTGTCTGTGCCCGTGGCGTAAGTGCCGTGGGGAATCAGAATCTGAAGCTTGTTGCAGTCAGATTCTTTCAAGGTGACCGCGATGGAGTCCACTTCGCCCGTCATCACCACGTCGATGGGCAGCGTCTCCTGGTCGGCAGTGGTTTCTTCAACCTTGGCGCCGATATCGAGATCGGTCACGCCTTCGAGTGCTCCCGCGAACAGGTAAGCCGGCGACAGCGCCACGCAGGTCCAAACCACGACGGCGCCGTCAGAAGTCACCGCGCCGAGTGTATTGCCCCAAGTGCTGGGCACGCTGGTGTACGTGGTGCCGCCGGTCGTGCACTCTTGAACGTTGCCGTTCGAGTCCACGATCATCTGTCCGGGGGTGACGGCTTGCCCCGCTGACCATGCCGGTTGCGAGGGCGTGCCGTCCGCGCCAATGAGGTGCCGCTTCCCGCTGGCGGGCGCGCAGACATTCAAATAAATCCAGCCAGGGCCCTGGTGAATCAGAGTGGGAGTGGGTGTTCCGAGAGGCATTTTACTGCTCCTTTCGAATAAACTTGTCGCCGTTCAATCTTCAATCGGGTGATCCGATGATCGGGTGATCGGGTGAACAGAGGCTTCGGTTGATACGTTTGTGATCTGCTAATCTGCTCTTTCTTTGCTCATCCGATCACCCGATCTCCCGATCACCCGATCCCTCACGTTTCCTCCAGCTCAAACAACACGGTGACCGTAACGCGCATGATGGGAACGTCGATGCCGGGCGGCGTGACCTGGCCCGGCGCATGGGACTCGACAAAAACATCGTTCACGGTCCCCGAGGCGTTCGGCACGGTCGCGCCGCTGGGGACGGTCTCGTGTTGAATGGGCAGGGAGATGGTCCAGTCCCCGAGGGAGGGCCAGGGTCCGGCGCTGGTAATGATCATGTCGAGCAGGCGCGCATAATCCTGTGCGTCCTCTTGCGCCATCTCCTGGTCGTACTGGCCGGAATCGAGCGCCAGGTTGATGCGCAGTTCGTGATGCCGTATCGCCTTGTCAGCGCCGCGGTCAAAGTTTGTGGGGCCGATTTCCAGGGAGAGCCAGGGCCAACCCGTCCGCGGCCCGGGGCCTTTGTGGAATTCCGCAATAGGAGTGAGCGGCTGATTGCCGTTCACGGCGCGCGCGGCGTTGATGACGCTGAGCGCCGCGGCCTGGTCGCGCTGGATAATCGCGATCAGTTGATTGACCAGAGGCTTGGCGAATTGTGCGTTATAAGCTTGAGTCCAACTCATTGCAGTCCTCAAATCGGGTCATTTAATCATCGGGTCATTGAGTCATCTAAAAGCTTTTCAATGAACCGATGACCCGATGAACCAATGACCCGATTCCCTAAAATTCTCTCCGGTCCCACTTCTTGAACACGTTGGTGGAATCCTCGTTCGAAGTCTCGCTCGGGTACTGGTCTCCGCCGGCGACGCCACCCAGTTGCGGGCGCGGCGTTTCGACTTTGGCGAGAGGGTCGAAGAGGTAGTCGTAGTCACCGCCCTGGGCCAGCGGTTTGCCCTCCGCGTCGCGGGCGTTGAGCTTGTTGGACAGTTCATGGAATTCGTCCTCAAAGCCCTTCGCCACGCGGACTGCCGCGGCAATTCCGGAGGTTTCAAACACCTCGGCGAGTTGCGCGCAGGCGCCATACCGGTTGATCTTTTCCAGCAGGTTCAACTGGTCGGCGCTAAAGGTTCCCTGCCAGGCGGTGAAACCCAGGCTCGAATAGGCTTCCTGGAAGCGCCGCTGCAAGATGGCATCAATTTCCCCCGCCACGTCGTCAATGTAATTCTGGATGAGCGTGTCGGACGGTCCCTTCGCTCCACTGCGCGTAAACGTTGGAAACATGCCGGCGACTTGGGTGATTGTGGTGTAGCTCATAAATACCTCGCGCTGAGGAGCTGGGTTCTGGGAGCTGGGTTCTGGGGGAGCGCTTGTCCCCAGCACCGAGTCCCCAGCCGCCGCTCTTATACCGTGACGTAAACACTGATCGTCGTCCCGCTTCCGGAGTCGATCGTGTAATACAGATTGGTGGCGTCCGCTGCCTGGGTGCGATGCACGGCCACGTTGGAAGTGAGCAGGACTGACTCGTCCTTGGGCGGCTCCCCGATCGCCTGATTATTGGGCGCCACAATGCCGTGGGCGATGGTGTTGGCTCCGCTGGCGAGACCGGTAATGTCCACCCGGATGCGCCGTACAAGCTGACGGCGGTCGAGGCGGAACGTGTAAAGCGTGGTGTAAGTTGCTGAAGCTGACATAAAAACCTCCAGGTTCCAGGTATCAGGTGTCAGGTAAACCAGGTGCCAGATATCGGCTCCGGGGCTCAGGTCTTTTGCTGGCACCTGACACCTGACACCTGGCACCTGACACCTATTTTCTCTTTGCCGCCTTCGCGGCTCGGAACGCCACGAACTCTTCGTATTCAGCCTTCTCGGCCGCGGCTTTGGCGGCGGCTTTCTCCGCATCTTCCCGGGCTTTCTTTTCCCGGGCCTCCGCGCCGCCGATGGGATCCGGCTTGCCGTCAAACAGGGGCACCTGGCCGTAGATGAGGACGCCGGCTTCTTCCTCGGTCAGTTCAATCTCGCCCGAGGCATCCACCGGAATGGGCTTCCCATGGCCCCCGCTGGGCAATTCTTTTTGCCCAACCGCGCCGCCGGGAACGTACAGAACGTTTTTCTTCTCGATGGGTTGTAATACCAGGTACTTGGGCATTGAAACGCTCCCTTCAGAGGTGTCAGGTGTCAGGTGCCGGGTGCCAGGCTTACTGACACCTGACACCTGGTACCTGAAACCTTCTTTACGCGACGGCGCTTTTGAACACGTACATCGCGCTCGGCACGACCAGCTTCACGCAGTAGTAGGTTTGGAATTCGATCATGTCGCCACTGCGTTCTTCCACCCGATAGCGCTTCACCAGCATCCCGCCGTTTTGCGGAACCCCGTAGAGCCAACGGAAAGTTGTGCCCGGCGTGATCATCATTTGTCCCTGGCCATTGGGAACGTAAGCCAGGATGGCGTTCTTACCCCACAGGTAATTGAGGTTGTGCGCCACACCCTGTTGGGCCGTGTCATAAAGCGCCTTGGCAACAATGAAGTTGTCAACATTGAATAATCCTGCAAGCTGCTGATCGGTGGGGTACCCGAGCGGCAGCGCGTGGTTCTTAAAGCGGTCGAGAATGACCGGGTGCTGGATGAGCTGCAACCACACGGGATAGCCCAGCAGGAGGGTGTTCGGTTCCTTGGTGCTGCTGAGGAGGATGGTGGAGCGCTGCGCGGTAATGGCGGCAACGGGATCCGAATTCTGAAAATCGCTCCACTGCGCCGTTCCCGTCAGCGTCGTGCTGGGCACGGAGGCGGAGTTCATGATCAGGTTGAATACCGAAAGTTCGCGCTGCTTATCGATGATGTCGGCCAGGGTTTCGGTGGTGAAGACCTCGGGTCCGGTGGAGAGGTCCCACTTGGCGCGGAGCTCGTCGGGGATGAGTTGCTTCTGCGCTTTGCCGTCGCAGTAATACTCATCGTTTGACATGCGCCAGGCGGGCAGTTCATTGGCTTCGCTGCCCGGCGCGCGCTCGGTCTGGTAGGCCTTGAAGCGTTCGAACCCGAAGATCGGGTAGCGATCGTTTTGCTTCGAAACCGGGAAGTCGGGGAAAAGCCGTCCCGCCACAAAATCCTGGTTGCGGTAGACGACGGAATAGTTGGTCAGAAATTGGTCAAGATGGGCTAAAGAAACTTCCATGTTTAAACCTCGGGGCTAGGGTTTTGGGGTTAGGGGTTAGGGAAGACCCGAATCCCTAATCCCTAATTCCTAATCCCTGGTTGCGCGCAGCGTGGTAGTCCGAAGATTCCACGCCGGGCGCCACACCGCCGGGGATCGGGGCTCAGTCTTCAGGGCTCGGCATCCCGAACCCCTAATCCCTAACCCCTAATCCCGGCTTTTTACAGCTTCACCTGCTGCAGCGTCACGGAGATCCGAATGCGTTGGTTGATTGCGGTCGACGGGTATTTCGCCCGCCCGACGCAGTAGTACATGGTGCCCACGGTGCCGTTGCGAATGGAGGTCACGCGGCCGTAGGTGTCAGCGATATAGACCAGGTCATCGGCCTGGATGGTGGTGTCTGCCGCGATCACTTCGGCCTCCGGCGCGAAGGTAATCAATCCCCAGGCGCGGCCCTGGGAAACAAAAGGAGAGGGTGGGACGGTGCCGTTGATGGGATTGCCGGAGATGGGGTCAAGCCACAGTTCTGAAGTCAGCGGGTAGCCGGGCTCCACCACGTCCTGGGCCAGGACGCCCACGGGTTGCACGTTGGCGCCCGTCGGCAGTCCCATATAGAAATCTGATTCCGTTGTGGGGTTGGTGACCGGCAAGCCCATGACCGTGCCGCGCAGAGCGCGGATGTTCGTGTCGAACTTGGCGGCCGTCAATCCTTGATTTCCAAGCATAGTTCCTCCTTTTAAATGCTGTCAGTTGTCCGTTGTCCGTAGTCAGTCGCCCGCGGCCCGTCGAGCCTAACGCACAACGGACCACGGACTACGGACCACGGACAGCTCTTACGCACTTTTCGCATCGGACCGGTAGTTCTTGAGCAAGTCGGGATTATTCTTCGCGACCAGCGCGCCGGCCTTGCGATGGGCGTCCAGTTCGTTGAGTCGCGGCTCCACCTGCAGGAGCTGCTGCTTCTTTTCCTCCACCATGCGCGCGAAGAGTTGTCGCGGTGATTCGCCGGTTTCTGAACCCGTGCCGCCGAGGCCGACGACGGAGTTCGGTTTGTACATGGCCGGACGGTCTTCCACCAGCGACTTGAAGGCCGCGCTGTCAGAAAGCGCCAGGCGCAGGGGTGCGCCCGTTGCCATCATGGCCGGCGTGACCTGGCCGCGCTGGAAGGCGCTCAGGACGCGTTGTTCGGCGTCCTTGGCACGGCGCCATGCCGAGCGGCTGATCCTTCCGCTGTCATCGAGCGCATCCAGCCGTTGGGGATTCAGCCGGCCGTCCGCGCCGATGCTCTCGCACAGCAGAGTGACCTCGGCCTTGGGCGGATGAAGCGCCAACGCCAGCAGGGTGCGGATTTCTTCCTGCGTCCTGCCCTCCGCGCCCACTTCACTGGCGAACGTCGTATAGGCATCGGCGCTCAAGGTTGAGATGCCCGCGCCACGCGCGCTCAGATTGTCTTGATTGGCTCCCCCCTCATGGCTGACGTGTTTTGCCACGTAGCCGCAGAGGTGGTCGTTCTCGATCTCACCGACCTTACGATCTCCGTCGTAGGCTTCGTGTGTGCCGTCGGCGGAGCACTTCAGAGTCAGGTTGGGCATTGTTCCTCCTTGTTCCGCCGAGAGGCGGGTTGGCATCTGGGTTCTGGGTTCCGGGGACTGGGGACTGGGGACTGGGGGATCCCCAGCACCTAGCCCCCAGCACCCAGCCCCTTGCATTGACAGCCAGATTTCCGGCAGTTCATCCAAAAACGGTTGGTTGGTCAGCGCCACGCTGGTCAGCGTCAAGCCCTGGGACTCACCCGTTTTGCGATCGGGGTATTCCTTGGCGAAGGCCGCGGACACGTAGCGATACTCCCGGTTCTTGATCATCTGGCGGGCGCGCGCCGTGGGCTCGTAACGGCCGTACAAAATCCATCGGGGCTGGGGGCTGGGGGCTGGGGGCTGGGTTTTTCCCGTGTCCCGTGTCCCGGGTCCCGGGTCCCGGAATTCCTCCGGCTCATCGAGCGCCAAGATACGTCCCGCGCTGGGGGTGGGCTCGCCGGCGGCGCGTTCCAGGTCCTCGCTCGCGTGGTCGTAGTCCACGTTCAGATCGTGGTTGGCGAGTTTCTGAAAATTCTCCACCGCATGGCACAGCTCGTCGCGGGTGAAGGAAACATCGCGGCCGCCCTTCACCCAACTGCCCGTGACCAGAATGGGAATGCGCGCGAGTCCCTCGGCGGGCACGGCGCTGAGCTGGGATATAAAGTGGTAATTCTTGTTTTCGTCAGACATCGTTTTGTTCCTCAAATAATCGGCTCATCGGTCCATATTTCAGGTGTCAGGGGCCAGGTGTCAGGAAAGGCCTAACACCTGGCACCGAGCTCCTAGCTCCTACCTTACTGACACCTGACACCCGACACCTGGCACCTTTTCTTCACTGAATCCAATTGCCATGCACCAGCAGTCCGCTGACCTGAAGGGTGGTAGCGGTCGTCCCCGCGGTGGTAAACACCATCTCGAAGCTCACCTTGGTTTCGTCGGTCAGCGTAAACGGCGTGCCAAAGGAAAAGTCGGCATTATAGAAATACCCGGAGGAGGTGGTGGCAAGCTGTAAGGAAGCGGGATTCGAGGCGAGCGTGCCTCCCACCGATGCCAGGGTATCCGCCGCCGAACCGCCATAAGCCGGGTAGGCATTGGTCTTGAGCGTGGGGGTGGCAATGGAAGATAATGCCGTAGTTTGAACGCCATATTGCACGGCAATATCCTTGGCTACAAACCCCAGGCCGGATGTCGTGCGCCCCTCCAGTCCCAGGTCGCACGTCATGGTAACGGTCCCGGCGGTGGTGTTGGTGGTGCCGCTCCAGGCGGTCTGATTGGCGGCAAGTCGCGTCACTCCCGGTGTACCGCTAAAAGCCGTGGTGGTAGCGGTAAAGGTGCAATTGGTGACCGGAACCATGAGCAGGCCATCGTTGTAGGTTGCCGGGATGGCGCCCAGCACGTCTTCCGTGGCGATGGCGCAGCCGGTGATGTTTCCGCCCGCACTCGCGGTGCAAAAATAGAGGATCGCGCTGCCGCTTGCTGCGGCGGTTGGATAGGATGTGGTGGAAGAGAGCGAGGTGCCCGATCCCGGCCAATAGACAAGGTTGCACGATCCCGCCAGGATGCCGGCCTGTGAACAGGATGTTTCATTCGCGGTCAGCGCGACGGTGCTGCCGGAAATTGCATTGCCGGATCCTTTTTGATAAACGGTGCCTGAGGTGTAGTTGAGGGTCAGGCCCGAGGCCGCCCAGGAAACGCTGGGGATGCCGAAGCTTCCCTCCAGGCTCGAGTAGTTGGTGCCGCCCACGACGGGCCCCGCTGTGCCCTGGCCGAGAAGAACAGTTGGCAGCAGGCAGAAGGCAGTAAGTAGCAACCCGATCGTCTTCAACTTCAGGTGGGGAATTGTTTTCATCGTTCTGCTCCTTTTTGCATTTAGGTAACAGGTAACAGGTTATAGGTTACAGAGGCTGTCCCTGTTCCCTGTCACCTGTTCCCTGTCCACTACTTATAGATCGCCGTAATGGTGACCGGCGCGCTGGTTCCGTAGGCGGAGCAGGCGAAGGTGTATTCGCTCAACTGGCCGAATCCCGCCGCCGCGGAGTTGCTGACAGTGGTCGTGGTTACGCCGGTGGTTACGGGCGCTTGCTGATAGATGTCCCAGGCGTTGATGGCATTGGTGGCCACCGTCACCGTCGCCGCCCCGCCCAGGGTAAGAAAGTTGGCGCCGTCGAAACTGGTTTTCGCCTGCACCGTGCAAATCGAATAGCTTCCGGCAACCGTCCCGAACACCCACGTCAAATGCGCGGTGGTAGCGCCGGTGGTGGACGTCGGGTTGGTGGTGATTGCAGCCCCGGCAATCGTCAGCAGGGGATTATCCAGAATGTAACTGAACGCCGGGAAGCGGTGCGAGCTGTAGGAATCCGCGCTCACCTGGGGCAGGCGCAGGTTGGAAAGCGCCAGCAGCACAATCACGACTGCCGCAAAGAAGGAAAGCAAGAAAGTGTTGCGTAGGGTTCTCATAGAGTCTCCATTTAGAAAGTATCGGGTGATCCGATGATCGGGTGAGCAACCTGCACATCTGATTTCCCGATTTGCTGAATCGGTCATCCGGCGTTGGTGTTTCTTCTTCATCCGATCACCCGATCTCGCGGTCACCCGATCTCTTGATCTCCCGATCTCCCGATCGTTTCGTCATCAACGTAATCGCTGAATCCCAGTTCATGGCGGGCCTGGTTGACGCTCGCGCGGTCGGAGACCCACGCTCCCGCCTGGGCAAGCTGGGCGATGATGGCCGACATGGTATCGATGGACCGGGCCTGCACGTTGGCGGGAATGAGATAGGGCACAGGCGCGTCGGGCCCGAAATTCCACTGCACCAGCCGGCGAATGGTGGAGTTGCGGATCTGGTGCGCGATGTAGTCGGCGGTATTCTGCGTGGCCAGCAGGAAGAAATCGGTTTGCGATTCGCCCAGCGCCCGCGAGCCGCTCTGCGTCTGGCCGAGCTCCATGAACATGGCGAGGCACGACGTGGCGATTTGCTGCTTGTGGTATTGGATGGAGGGCATGATCTCGCGAATGCGTCCTTCGATGCCGACCAGCTTGAACTGCGCGCCGTTGGGCAGGGAGAGGCCGGTCTTCTCGTGCGCGGCCAACTGGGTCACCCAATTCTGGGCGGTCTGCAGGTCCTGTTTGGAAGGATTGGGCGGCAGCATGATCATGGGCACGCCCAGCGAATTGCGCTCGCAGGCGATGGCGTCAATCCGTTCCAGATGCTTTTTGACAAACCAGTGCGGATACATGGCGCGCGTCAGGGGAATGCCCCAGAAGTTCGCGCCTTCCTGATCGTGGGTAAAGATGCACGCCTTGTCGGTGGGCAACAGCACGTACTCAAAGCGATTGGAGCGGTAGCCCCATTGCTCCAGGGCATAGAGGGTTTCGCCGTCGTCATAAACATAGGGAGGAAGGCTGGGATCGACGGTGTGCGGATCGGTGTGCCAGCGGTAAAAGGTGAGCGCCTGGCGGTCTGCCATGCGGCGCAGGCGGATGCGGTCGCCGTCGATGGCCATGACTTCCTCGTAACAGGCGGCGCCAAAATCCTGCATGCGCAGTGCGCAGCGCACCACTTCTTTCCAGCTCTGGGTGATCCAGCTTCCGGTGTGGGTTTGCCATTCCAGGCCGCTGAAAAAGTTCTCGCGAATGAAGTTTGCGACTTCTTTGGCCTTGTCGGTGGTCTGGCCCGCCCGCAGTTCCATGTCCGGCGTGGGCTTGATCTGCCACTGGGCGGAAAGAATGGGAAGCTTGCAGGCGCGCAAGGTGCCGGCCACCTGGCCGTCGCCGCGCCGCATTTCCTGATACGTCCAGATGCCGTTCAAGCCTTCCAGCTTGGGATTGTATTCACCCAGATCGCGGATAAAGCCGGAGGTGATGGGGGTTCCCGGAAGTCCCATCACCGGCACCCAGCCGGCGCGGATTCGTTCCGTGTAATCCGCCACCGAAATCGGTTCCGGCGGAGGAGTCATGGGCACGGAGTGGGTGGGAGCCACGGGCAAACCACCGGGGGTGGTCATGGGTGGGTTCAAGGGCTGGCGATCGATCGAAAAGGTGCCAGGTGTGAGGTGTCGGGTGTCAGGGCTTGCACTCGCGAGTTTTTCCCTGGCACCTGGCACCTGGTACCCGACACCTATTTCTTTGTCCGCCAGCGCCACGGCACGGTCGATCTGCGTTTGCAGAGTTTTCGAAGCCGATTTTCCGTCGCGGATGAGATGCCGCATTTGGTTTCCGTTTCCCGAGCTGTGTGACTTGGTCATAGGTTTTCAGTTCTCAGCTTCTTTAGTGCTGAGCCTCAGCTCAGCACGTGCCGACCTCAAGGCCGGCGCCACATCCGTTCTTCCACTTTCCCTTGGTCATTCATCCACCGCTGTGCTGCCTTTCCATGACCCGATGACCCGATGGCCAAATGACCCGATCACAGGACCATGTTCGCGAACCCCGCCATCACGGGGCTCCCGACCAGGCCCGTAATATCTTCAAAATGGCCGGTGCGTTCGCTCGCGGCATTCACCACCATGGCCAGGGCCCAGAAGCGGTCGGCGTGGCCGCGGTCAGTGTGTTCGGCGTCAAAGCGCACGTTGCCCGCCAGGGTGACAAAGCGTTTGACGGAATTGATGTCGGCGCGCACCTCGCGATTGTCGGGAATGCGCACGGTGCGCTCCTCGAACGCCATCTTCACCATGGGCGCCAGGCGCTCCTTCAATGCCGCGGTGAAAGTGACCGGCTCAACCATCGCGCCGTACTTCTGCACCAGGTGTTCGGCGAGCATCATGCCAATGCCGGATTGGTCCACACAGACGCGGCGCACTAAAGGTGTCAGGTGTCGGGTGTCAGGTGTCAGGTTAAGCACGCTGGCACCTGGCACCTGATACCTGGCACCTTCTATCAGTCCGCTGATGGCCTTCTCCTGCTCGTCAAACGACACGCCCTTGAGCGTCAGCAGGCGCCGCGACCAAAGCACCCCGCCCACCTTTTCGAACAGCCAGGCAATGGTCAAATCGCGCTTGCGGCCGATGTCGACGCCCAGATAAAGGTCTCGGGTGGAAGGTGTCAGGTGTCGGGTGTCAGGTGTCAGGGCTGCGGTTTCAGGTTTTCCTGGCACCTGATACCTGGCACCTGACACCTCGTTCCCTTCCGTGGTGGCTTCCTCATGCACGCACGTGGAAATCAATTCCACGGGAATATAGTTCTGCGCGTCGGAGAGGAACTGGCAGCAGTACTCCTGAAGCCACGTCTCTTCGTCGTCGCAGCCGGAGCGGAGGAGATCGATTTTCGCGGGCAGCCCCTGGGCGACGGCGTCGTAGATGTCAACCTTATGACCCGACCAAAGAGCAGGGGTTAGGGGTTGGGGATTAGGGATTGGGGATGGGGGATTCGGGTTCAGGGAAAACCCTTCCCTAACCCCTAACCCCTGATTCCCAACCCCTACAAGGCCTGCGGCCTTGGCGACCTCATAAAACTTCCCCGCCGTTCCATTAGGCGTGGAAATAACTTCAATGGAATAACCGCGGGTAATAATAGGAAAGCAGGCGGCGTAGATTTTGCGGGCGTCGCCGTGGAAGGCGAATTCATCCAGCACAATGTGGCCGGTGTATCCGCGCGCCGTGTCGGGGTTCGCGGGCAGGCCGATGATGCGGGAGCGGTTGTGCGGGAAATACACTTCCATGGTTTTGTCGTCGGTTTCCGGCAGCTCGTCAAATCCCGGCAGGATCTTGAATTTCTTAAAGGCCACGCAGAAGTCCTTGACCTTCTCCATAAACAGGCGTGATTGGCGTTCCCCCTTGGAGAGAATGATGTATTGCGTTCGCCTTCCGAGGCACTTGACGACGGCGCGCAGCGCGGCGGCATAACTCTTCCCACTCTGCCGGCTCCAAACCGCGATCTTGAGTTGCGAGTCGTCCATGATCCAGCGGTCCTGGTAGGGCAGGACGGGGATGGACTGTTTCAGCAGTTCCCGAATAGAAAAGTTCGGGCTTTGCGGCTCGCCATCCGGCGATGGGGTGATCGACGATTGTGAACTTTTACGTTTTGCCATTGGCGCTTTGCCTTTTGCCTTGCTCTCGATCAATCGGTTCATCGGGCCATCGAGGAGTAGCGCAGACCTGTTTTTCAAGGTCTGCGGCTCTTCTGACCGGCGTTGCCCAAGGGCCGCGGACCTACAGAACAGGTCGCGCTACCCATTCAGGAACCCACCGGATCGCACCCGGCGGAAAGAAGGGGCGGCGGCGGGTCTTGCTTGCCGGCGCACAGGAGGGGCGGGCGGGGTGGCTCAATGTCCGTCATCCCAATACCGAAGATCTCTTTAACTTGTTCCACCACTCTTTGCGCCTTGGCGTAATCCTCGGCCGCATCCCCGGTCTCCCAACTGTCCTTCCCCGCTTTCGTGCCGGCGCTGCGTTCCTTCATCTTCTGGCGGTGCTCTTGCGCGTAGAGGACGAAGTGCTTTTTCATCAGTTCCACTTTCTGGCCGTCGTTCATGACTTTCTTAAACCCCATCAATTGCGGCGTCGTCATCTCCTGGAGGCTTTCCCAGAGCAAGGCGTTCACGCCGGCGGTCAGGCCGTCTTCGCCGACCAGTTGCGCGACGGCTTTCATGGCGGTTAGCCGCTCCATCACCGCGTCCTTGCGCACTTGCCAATGTTTCTTCTTGTAGGTACTGACGGCGGTCGCGCCGGCATCGATGTGATACTTGTGCTCGATCATCCGCCGGACTTGCGGGACGCTGGCATACTTGTCGAACATCGCGTCCACAACCTGCAGGAGGTCCGGGTGTTTAACGCTCAGGATTTGCAGTTTGCATGCCTGGTCTTTGGCCACTTAGTTTCTCCCCTCGCTTACCCATTGCTGGTAGGCGGTCATGGCCGCTCTGGCCTCCTGATCGCGTTTGCGCGGCACGTTCCAAAATTGCCTCTTATACTTCCAAAGGGTGGTGTGGCTTAGGCGCTCGCCAAATTCGACCCGGATCATAGCCGCGACAGCCTGTATGCTCGCGAAAGCCTCAAACATCGCATCCACCTTCTGGACCAATCCCCGATGACGGGCGCCAAGAACGTGCACTTTCGATACGCCGAGTCGTCCCATGGAATTTGACCTCCGAACTAATCGGGTCATCTGGCCATCGGGTCATTTACAGATCGGTTGATCGGTTGATTGCACTTTTGCTCTTCCCATGGCCCGATGAACCGATGACCCGATTGCCCGGTTGCCCGATTACCCCATCTCCTGACGCTCAGCCCGCCACACACTCCGACATTCCCATCGGTACTCGTTAAGGGAGGCGCGGCCGATGCGCTCGCCATACTGGGCCTGGAGGGCGGCCGCGATCGCGCGCACGGGGATAAAGGCCTTAAGCATCGCCTCCACCTGCCGGCACAATCCGGGATGCCGGTGCTCAATCTCTTCCAGTTTCGAGAATTTATGTACTGCCATGAAAGTTGACCTCTCTCGGAATCGGTTCATCGGGTCATCTGGCCATCGGGTCATTTACGGAACAGCTCACCGGTTGATTGGGCTTTTGCTCTTCCAATGGCCCGATCACCCGATCACCTGGCTTCTCCCAGCGCCGCGCACCGCCGGTCGAATTCATCCACTCCGTTGGCGGTGATGCGGGTCCAGCGGATGATTTCCGGGATGCCCACGCACTTTTCCACGTCCATCTCCACCCAGCCGCGGTCGCGCATGTAGCGCAGGTGAAATTCCACGGCGGCCAGACTCACGGGGCGGAGGCAGTCGTCCAGATAGACCAGGATGGTTTTCGGGGTCACCGGCTGGAGTCCGCATTCGTTCAAGTAGCGAAGAATCTCCGTGCGGTCGAACTCTTGTTCACACTTGCTTTTCACCTTTACCATTTGTTTGCCTTCTTTTTGACTCCGAAATTGCGGGATCAGGTGTCAGGCGCCAGGGGTCAGTAAAGACCGCATTCCCCGCGCCTAAGACCCCAACACCTGGAACCGAGCACCGCATGCCTCGCACCTATCACCCACCACCTACGACCTGCTTGCTGGCGCTTGCCACCTGCCACCGGCTGGCAGGCTGCGGAAAAACTCATTGGCACTGTCATTCTGAGGAGCCAGCAGGCGGTCCTGAGCTTAGCGAAGGAAGAATCTCGCATAGCCGTGAACACGCTCAGAGCGAGATCCTTCGCTGCTGCTGAGGATGACAGCATGGGGGCGTTTTTCCGCAGCCTGCTAGGATTCATCATGCCCATAACAGGTAAAGCCCTCGATCTTTCGCGCCATCAGCCGCAGTTCCCGGCCGATGAGCTCGCGATCATTCCCGATTTTCAAAATATCTTCGCGGGTGCTCATCAGCAGGACCTTTAACTCCACAACCTGTTCGGACACGGCGTTCTGGTTCTCGACGGCATTTACGGCGCGCTCCAGACAATCAGCGCCCTTTTCCATGCTGATGGGGATGCGCAATACGCCGCGCGTGGCGGCGGCAAAGAGCCGGTAAGCTCCCACTCCCGCCATGCAGGTGCCGAGAAAACCACCCGACCCGAGTAACAACGCTTGAACCGTGGCACTGTTAATCATATGGAACCTCGAGAGTCAGAAATCAGGAGTCAGGAGCCAATACCCCACGACCGGGGCCGAACGGCTGACTCTTGGCTTCATGGCTCGCGAGTCAGGCGTCAGAATTTAGGGACAGGGTCCGAACTGCTGACTCCTGGCTCCTGACTTCTGGCTCCTTGGCTCGGCACCACATGCCGCCAAAAACCGTCGTACAGTGCGTGTTGGGCGGCGAATTGAAGGACGGCCGATAACAGAAAGGTGGCGAGTCCGTGCACCAGCGTGGCCTCGTCCGGCCAGCTCACCGTGAGACTGTGGGGGGCGTGGACAAACTCAATCCCCATCGACGTCAGCAGCGCCGCAACCCCACTGGTGAGCATGCAAATCCTCGGCTTGTTCTGATCAATCCAGGCGAAAGCCACGCTCTGGCTGCGCTTCGCGAGCTGGATCAGCAGAGGCATTACGAAGGTTATTAATGCTTGTATTTGAATTGAGTTGGAATCCATGGTTTTTTGTCCTTAGTCGCTTGTCATTGGTCCGTGCTCGGTTGTTCGTGGTCAGTTGCAACGGACGACCGACAACGGACAACTGACAGCCTTTAGGTCATCCTCCAACGTCGCCAAATCAAACCCATTGGGTGAAATTCCGCTGGCGTTGAGCCAGTCTTTTGACACCAGCGCGTACGCTTCGCTGCAATACTTCTCAAACCACGCCCAGGTCATTTTCTTGAGTTGGCCCCAGGTGACACACGTCAGCGTTGGGGGCTCGGTGCCGGGGGCCGGGGAGAAGGCGCCAGGTGTCAGGTGCCAGGTCTCAGGGTTCGTGCTTGAACGGTTTTGCCGTAAATTCGTAAGTTGGTCTCGGACGCCAGGTACTGGTTCGCTGACACCTGGCATCTGACACCTGACACCTGGTTTTTCATACCCCACCACATAAACCGCGTGCCCGCCCCAGCTTCCCGGCTCGTCATTGGGGCCGGGATTTGCCGGCACGTCCCATACATCCTGGTTTTGCGCGCTGATGGGTAATTCCACGCCAATGTAGGCGCCACCAAACAACCAGATGGCGGTGGCAATGTCGGGAATCGGGTGATCGGGAGATCGGGAGATCGGGTGATCCGATGATCCGGTGATCAATTGATTGACTTGTTTTTGTTCACCCGATGGCCGCATGGCGTCGGTTGATCCGGTAATCCGTTGATCCGATGATCCGCTTTTTCCGCTGCTCACCCGATCACCCGATCTCCCGATCACCCGATCCATGGATCTCCCGATCACCCGATTCGCTGTTTCCCGCGAATCATGCAAGTCAATGGAAACGTAAGCGTCGAGGGAGTGCCCGTTGAACGCTTCCTGCCGCCAGTCGTTCAGGACGTTCAGCTCCACTCCGCCCTGATCGGTCATGGGGTCGGCGGGGTTGTAGCCATCCCACTTCTCGTAGCATGCGAGGATGGTGGAATCGGGCACGGTCAGCTCCTTGCCGGCATTCGCCGTCCAGGTTTGAACGGCGTGCCCGACAGCCGCAATCGTGCAGCAGCCCAGCTTGTCGTTCAGCATCATTCCCCAGTCCGCGATGCCGTGCGCGTAGTCAACTTGGGAAGGCGCGGGGGGAAGCGTGCCCGTCATGTAGCGCGCCAACTTCAGCGTGCGTGGGTCGTGGCGCTTGGGGCGCTTGCCAAGGTGCATCGCACTGTGATCTATCGCCATGACTGGTCCGTGGTCCTTAGTCCGTTGTCCTTGGTCCTTTGTCCGTTGCAACTGCATTTCTTCAGTCCTTCGTCCTTGTCCCGTTGTCCGTTGCCACCGCTACTCCGTTGTCCCTGGTCCTTTGCAACGGACAACTGACAACGGACCACGGACAGCTTTTCAATGACCCAATGGCCCAATGACCCGATGACCCGATTATTCGAGCGGCTTGAACCTCGGGTCGCCCTGCACAATCTTGTTGAATTCGCGCTTGAAGTCCTTCCCCTTCCAGCCCTTCGGAATTCGCGATTCGGGATTCGGGTTTGGGGATGGGGAAGCTAACCCCGAACCCCCAACTCCTAATCCCGATCCTGGGGGCACCAGGGCGGAGATTTCGGTGACTGCCTGCGTGAGTAATTGCACCACCTCGGTGACCGTGGTGGCGGTCTTGGCATCCTTGATTTGCGCGGCCGATTCGAGCTGCGCCACGTTGCTGTTCACCGCCTCGAACGCGGATTGCACCGCCTGAAGATTGGTCGCCGTGGGGGCGGCCTTGTAGGCGTCAAGGGTCTGCACCAGGGCGTTAAAGCCGTTTTCGATCAGCGTCACCACCGGCACGAGCGCCGGGTCAATGACATCGATCAAACTGGCGGCAATGGGCGCCGCCACCTCGGCGTCAGACTCCACCGTGTTGACCCACGCCGGAATCTTGCAGGCCGCAAAGAACAGCACGCCTGCGAGTAGTGCGCCTGATATTGGTCTTCGAACTTTCATGTTTTCCTCCCTTAAACTCGGGTGGGTGGCGGGCGTTAGATGGCGGATGGGGTTCCCCACCTGCCACCTGCCACCTGCCGCCTACCGCTTAGTGTCGCGGACGATCCACAGGACCGCCGTCGCCAAAACGTTCAGAATCAAAAGCAGGGCAATTACCCCGGGAATCAGCCACATTTCTCACCTCGCTGCCAACCACAAAACCACCCCAAGACCCAACGCGGAAAAAGTCAGTAATAAGAAAAGATCAGATATCAGACACATCAACACCGACCGGAATTCGAGAGAGGGGAGGCAAAGTGGTTTGCTCATGGTGTGACCCTCACGTTTCAGTTCTGGCTGACTGCCCGCTTGATCGGTCCATCGGCTCATCGGTTCTTGGGATTGCCGATGCCCCGATGGATCGCTGTGCCGATGATTCGATGACCCGATGATCCGAGGGCTCGATGGCCCGATTTCCCGGGTCTCTCCCCGTCGCGTACCACTCGACCGCGCGGGGATCGTTCAGCCGGTAAAGGTTCACCAGCTTGATAAGCTCCGCGGAGTAGCTGGGATTTGTGGAATATCCACAATGCTCCGAATCCAGCGGGGAGGCTTTGGGCCCCAGCCGCTCCGCAAACTGTTTCCAATCGTGACGAACGTCAAAGGCCGGCCGGTAGCGCGGCGATTGCATCAACTGTGCGTGGGCAATAAAGGCTTGGGTTAAATTGGGAAAGCGCTGGAACTGGGCAATCATGACTTTCTTCTGCCCATTCTCAATTTCCCAGGTCTGCGCGTCGAAATGGCCGTAGGGTTGCGGAATCGGGTGATCGGGTAATCGGGTGATCGGAGGAATGGCTTTTTCCTGGTCGCCCGCTGGCAAAAAGGGATGGTTTGATCCGATAATACGTGCATTCGGTGAGGGATTTTCACCGTTGCTCACCCCATTACCCGATCTCCCGCCTGCGGGCCGAAGCCCTTCGACGGGCGTAGGCCCGATCACCCGATCACCCGATCCGAAATGCTCGTATTTAATTCCAAAGGGATTATTTGCTAAGCGGAACAACGAACTGCTGCCCCAGCCCGCCGCCGTGGCGCTCTCCAGAATGGCCTGGGCAATCGCGACACACGCGGGAACCTCATGTTCGCGCTGGCTTTGGAGCGCCGGGGGCGTGACCCGCAAAAGGAATTGCAACTGCTGCGGGGTTAAATGCGGGGAGTCGGCCGAAACTCGCAGATTGAAATTCGAAACTCGCGGCGCCATTTGCGTGCTTGAGAGATTCGAATTGCCATTTCCGATTTTCGTCGTTTGGGTGTTGTCAGTCACTTAGGGCAGCGGCAGTGTGTGCACCCACCGCCGCCCTCACTCGCACTGATCAGGCGCGAGCTAAGCTGGAGTTACTGCAAAGTCGTCAGTCGTCAATCCTTGATTGTCAGTTTTCCATTGTGGCCGCGGTCTATGACCGCTGCCTGGCGTTCCCCCCCCATGGGGTCAGGCGCCTACGCCGCTACCAATCGTCCCGCTCCGTATCATCATTATTAGTGTCCAACGCCGGACCGCTTTCTTCCGAGTCGTTCTCAGCGGCGGCGGTTCGGGACACAGAGAATGGGTCTTCGCCGTCGATGGCCCCACGGCCCGACGAGCCGATAGCCCGATCCGATTGTTCACCCGATATCTGTTGATCGGATGATGGATTTTGACCGACATTGGCCCGATGGCCCGATGACTTGATGACCCGATTCAAATCAGGGGGCGGTTCCGGAGACGTGACCACCGGCCAAGTCTCCGGAACCTGGGGGCAGGCAAACTTTCGACGATCGGATCGTCGCAAAACGCGTGAAAGCGTGTCCGGCGTGATGCCGAGAGCAATGGCGGCCCGCAGTTGCGTGCCCGCCAGTTGCCACGCCTGGCGAAATATGGATTCCTGGATCTCCTGGTACGATGTGCCCATGGGGACATCTATCTGAATCCGGGGCGGTTGCTGGCGCGCGCCTGCGCTGCCCGCGTCCTTCCGCCCGGTTTGCCAGGTACGATTTGTGAACTCGTCGCCCATCACATTAACATCTTATAATAACGCATAGGCTATTGTCAAGATAATTCTGGGCTAGATCGATACCTTTTGGACAAAAAGTGCGAAATTGTTTTGCCCATTTCATACCGGTAGGAAATGGGTTTCAGGTTCGCGCCGCTGGGCGGTAGCGGCGGCCCAAAAACCGTGTTGTAACCCCTGGGTCTGGACATTTTCACGAGTCAAAATATCCAGACCGAGGCCGCCACGGACTATTCCGCTAGTCAATCCGTCAAGGCGCCGGGAGAAATGGGCCCTCCCGCCGCGCGAAGCTTCACTTGGTAGAATTCCGTTCATGCTCCAGCCTCGGCTTGCCGATCCGTGTGCCCCTCTTGAACCCCGTCCGCGCCCGTCAGGGGATCTGACCGCACATCTCCGCCCGCGGCGGGAGAGCGATGCGGTGCCCCCATCTGGGTGGCGCGAGTGCGGGCACACGGGCGGCGGTGTTCTCGAAACGACATAACGTCCTCGCGGGTCGTAAAATCAATGCCGCAAACCACATTGGTGCAATGACGGTCGCGAAAAGGCCCGCGCGTCTCGCAGACTTCCGTGCGGCCGCCACATCGGGGACACTGCATGGTCATTACCCTCCCGCGGAGACGCCAATTCAACCCGCGATGGGCGCATTGGCGCCGGGCAATTCGTCCTTTACTATCTGGTAAATTGCAGGATTCGCGCGTATAAGAGGACCTGAAGGTTAACGGCAGCGACAGCCACGCCGACTGCCGCTCCCAGCAACAACCAGCGAACGCGCAGCCACAAGTGGTCGCGGGCTTGCTCCATGCGCCCCAGAGAGCGGCCAAAGTTGAAGGCGCGAAGATGGTCGAAGCGCACGTCGGCTTCCGCCTGCTGCTCGATGGCGTCAACTTCCGTCCGCAACTCCCGGCAGTACTCTTCAAAGGTTGGGGACATGGTTGCCTCCGGCAAGTTTGCGAGGGTCAGCCATCGCTGACTCCCCCCAGCTTTCACTGGGGACAGGCAACCGATGCTGAGTAAGCGCTGCGTAAATTTCCTCAATGGTGGCGGGCTTGGCGAGAGCGGGGGTGTTGCTCTCCCGGGCGCAGTCAAGAGCGCGAGCCGACCCGCTGTAAAGGACAAAGTGGATTCCCCGGCGATTTGCCTCCTGCTGGATTACATCCCACTCTTCCACCACAAAACGCGAGCCAGGCGAGAGCGGGAACATGCCATCGCAGAGCACCGCATCGTGCTCCGGAAGGCAAAGAATCGCTGTCCGCAAATCTTCGGCAAGTGTAATAGCCTCAAGATGTTGCAGGGGCCGGTCCAGATCGCGCAGCAGTTCGACGGTGGTTTCGGCCAGGGAGGAATTATCTTCCACAATGAGGAGCTTCATAAATCACCTGCTTGTTGGGATCGGGTGCACGGTGGGCTAGCAAAAGAACTTGACGAGGGAAAGATGGCAAGATTCCCGGCGAAGCAGCGATGGGCGGAGAGGTGAAAGCGGATTATGGGAGGTGGGATGGCTGGGTATAATGCAGTAACCATGAGGGATAGGGGGTGGACGGGCCGGTCCGCCCATCGCTGCTGCGCCGGGGAAGGGGAGGAGTTGAATACGGCCTGAGGCTTTGTTTTGCCGCATGACATTTCAACATCTGCGCATGGGGAGGCTTTAGTGGCGACGAATCGCGCGTGAACTCCGGGTTCACCCACGCGGGTCCGTCGCGCCGATAGCGGGCTGCGTAGAGATGTTGCAGGAAAAAATCGACAGTAACAAGTGGTTAGTACACAAAGCGTTACCCATGATGTGGAGGCTATGCCGAGTGGCGTTTCAGGTCCCATAAAATTTATCCGCGGAGAGTGGGCGCGCTTCCCCCCAACCGCCGGGCGGCGCCGAGTCCGAGAGGAGTGGCGTGCGGCCCAAGGGGAATACGCTCAAGACACCAGATGGAGAGCTTTATGACCATAGAGAACGTGGGAACAAGGTAGCCGACAAGTTTAAGGAAGTTAGAGGCTACTACCAGCGATACTTTGTGAGCTATTTCACTCGCCTCGTGCACCCATCATGCAGGTTTGTGGCCATTCCGGCAGGGGCCCATCGCCCACCCTGAATTCAAACGCCGGCTGATTTGCCCCAAGGCTGTCCCCATTAGCTGAAAA
>QGNH01001389.1_pt1 | contig 30507 bp, 39 predicted proteins | sample 1735481 | NCBI WGS metagenome assembly QGNH01 (sample SAMN09239004, study PRJNA386568) | Viral metagenome, whole genome shotgun sequencing project. | reverse complement strand
GACGCGGCCAAGGCGCCCGAGCCGGTCGGAACCGACCGCATCGTTTACACCGGCCAGTCGGTCATAATCCGGCTGGTGGTGGTGAAGCCCATCGTCCAGGTCGATCACGCGGCTTACGTCGCGGATGCACTGGCGGCGGGCGTCGATCCCAAGCTCCTGCGGCGGTTGGAGAAGAAGCACACCAGCGAAACCCGGCCGGCGCACCGCTTCACCACGTCGCTGGCGACGACATGACCACGCGAACTGCCATCGCCGTCGGCTTCCGCAAACCGAGCGCCCCCGAGAAGGTTTACCTTTCGATTGCCTTCGACGCCGAGACCTTTGAGCGCATGCGTGCAATGGCCGTGGCCGCCAACGTGTCATTCGCCGAGCAGGTTCGCACCATCGTCGAATGGGGCCTGGACAGCGCCAAACCCTGACCGGAGGACGCCGATGGCCACTATCCCGACCCACATCAGCTACGACCCGATCAAGGACGTGGCGCGCGTTTGGCTCAAGGGCGGCGCCGCACCCGGCGAGATCGTGCTGACGCTGCCTGCCGGCCCGCTGTCGCTCGGCTTCGATGCCGCCGGGTTCCTGCTGCTGATCGAGATGCCCGGCGAGGCGCTGCACCCCGAGTTGTCGGTGTTCGCCGCGCGCGAGTATCCGGCCGAGGGCAACCTGTGACCCTGCGCGTGGTCCTGCCGGCGGGATGGCGAAGGGGCGGCGTCGTCGGACAACGGCGCCGCCCCCGCCGCCGCTAAAGTCCACGGCGCGGAAATCGCGACGGTTAGGCGTCGCTATTGTCACCATTTAGCCGAACTGACATCCACCCCTCCCGGAGCCGCCGCCGATGCCCCTCGATGCCGCCCGCGCGGTCGTGAAAACCCAGGCGATCACCGACGCCTTCGCGGAGATCGGCACGGTCAGCCGCACCGCCATGCCCCGCTGCACCCTCAAGGCTGCGGCCCTGGCCCGCGCGCTCGCGGCATGGAAACTCCACATCGCGGGCCAACTGCGGCGCCTCGCGGAGTCGGCGTGGCAACAGGCGCTGGCCGGCGCGATCAAAACGGGCACGATCCCGGACGCGGCCAAGGCGCCCGAGCCGGTGGGCACGGATCGCATTGTCTATGCCGGGCCGGTGGTGTGCATCCGTTTGGTCGTCGCCAAGCCCATCGAGGTGGTCGACCATCTGGCCTATGTCGCCGAGTTGCTGGAGGCCGGCGTCAACCCGGCGCTGCTGCGGAAGCTGGCCAAGCGCCACACCACCGAGACCCGGCCGGCGCATCGGTTTTCGACTAGCCTCGCCACGACCTGACCGGAGGCACCATGCCGCTGCTCTTGCTTATCCTCGTCGTGGTCCTGCTGGCCGGTGGCGGGGGATGGTACGCCAGCGGCATGTATGGCGGACCGTACTTCGGCGGCGGCATCGGGCTGGTAGTCGTCTGCGTGATTTTGGTCCTGCTGCTCCGATGACCGCCGCCGTTCGATGGTCGGCCGAGGACACCGCGCGCATCACCGAACTGCGCGCAGCCGGTCTCACGTTCAAGGCAATCGCGGCCGAAGTCGGCATGTCGAAAAACGCAGTCGCGGCGAAGCTGGGCCGGATGGGGCTGGCAGGCCCGAGCAAGGCCCGCGAGGCGCGAGTGGCAGCCGCTGCGCCGTTCGAGGATCCAGGCCCGGCGCTGCCGTTCCCCGATGCGGCGCCATGACCGTGCGCGTGGTTCTGCCAAGCGAGGCCGGCGCCCGCACCGAAATGACGATGGCCGAGGCGGCGGTTGAACAGGTGCGGCGCATCCTGGCGCTCAACCCGGTCGTCTTGACGATCATCTATGAACTGCCGGATGGCGTTGTCGACACGGCGTCGCTACCGCCCTCCGACCAAGTGACCCGCGCGATGGTAACGACCATGCACGAGAGGTATTTCCCCCCCAAGGTCGAAGCCTAAGCCGCCCGCAACCGGCGGACGAACTGGTCGCTCGCCTGAAACGCCCGCGCGGCATGCTCCAGGCAGTACTGGCACGCTACCGGCCGACCGAAATCATCGTACCGCACCGTCGACGGCTTGCCGCATCGAGGCGGAACGCCGGCCGCTATCAGACTCCAATAGGCGTCGTCTTTCATCGTCCAACTCGGCCAAAGACACGGGCTGCCAACCGGCAGCGCGGGCACAGAGCGCGCAGCAGGTTGCGCGGCGGGACGGTGGCGGGGCGCGGCCGGGCGCGGCGCTGCTGGGCGCGGGGCCTGCGGGGCCGAAGGGGGCCGAACCCACTTCATCCGGGCCAACTTGCCGGAAATTGTTCCTTTGCTGAGACCCATCTTGCCGCCGATGGCGCGGTCGGTCAGGCCTTTGTCGAAGTAAGTCCGCAACTCGGCGACAAGCTCGTCCGTCCACCTTGTCTCCGGGAACACTTGGCCGCGTTCCCAGCCCAGCCGATGGATTTTGCCCAGGACCGCGCCCCTGCTGATACCCAGCGCTTCCGCGATGCGCAGCCCACCCGCCCCGGCGTCGAAGTGACGGCGCAACTCTGCCAGGATATCGTCCGTCCACGGCGTTTCGACGGTCATTGTGCCTCCCTCGGTCGGTCGGGCGACGCGGCAACCCGTAGCGGCTACAGGCGTTCGGCGTCCTCGTTCCTAGCCGCGTCGGCCGCTACCGTTGCGCACGACCGGCCACCAACGCAAGCCCAGGGGGTAAGCCATGCCATCCGACGCGGACGCCTATCTCGCCACCGTGGGCCGCCTGGAGCCGGACATCATGCCGATTGACGCGGCAGGCGGCTGGGCCAGCGTCGCGATCAGCCTCAAGCGCATCGCCGACTTGCTGGAGCGGATCGAGGCAAAGCTGACCGCACCCGCCTTGTACGAGATCGGCAAGGCAGTGCAGAGCCTCGCCGACGCCGACGAACGTCGCCAGAAAAGCTAAGCCCCGATGTACTACCGCGTCAGCCTAAGCCCGCGCGGCGAACCCCATTGGTGGGTCGAGGGCGCGCTGGTGCCGAAGGAACACACGCACATTCGGCAGGCCCACCGGGACGAAGCGGCGATCATGGACCGCATCTGCGAACGCGGTTTCAGCACCGCCGACCGCGACTCGCTGCGCTACCTGCTCTTAAAGCACACTGCATCCGAAGCCTCGTGAACGCGCCCCACACACCGACCGACGAGACACGGCGACAAGTCGCCTTCATGTGCGCGGCCGGGCTGGACCAGTCCGGCATCTGCTTCGTGCTGACCGCCGGGGGCGCCAAGATCAGCGCCAACACCCTGCGCCGGTGCTACAAAGCCGAGCTGCGCGACGGCTACTCGTCAATCACGTATCGCATGGCGCGCCGGCTGATCGAGAAGGCCGACGCGGGCGATCTAGGTGCGATCCAGTTCTATTTGGAGAGGCGCGGCGGCTGGGTGCGGCGGGACAACGTAGCCCTGGCGAACGCCGACGATAAGCCCTTGGCGCTGTCGTTCCGCTGGGCCGACGCGCAGCCGCAGGAGCGCCATGATAGCGACCAGCCAGCGGAAACCCGCGATCAGGACACCGACCCGCTACCGTGAGATCGTGCTGCCGTTCGCGCCGCGACCTTGGCAGATTCCGCTGCTCAACGATCCCGCGCCGCGCATCGTGGCCGTCGTCCATCGCCGCGCGGGCAAATCGACCGCGCTGATGTGGCTGGGCCTCAAGCGCGCCCTGACCGAGCCGAAGCCCCTGCCGCGCGTCGTCCACATCCTGCCCTACGGCGTCATGTGGCAACGCACCGGGCTATGGGACCAACTGGTCCGCGCGGCCGACGCTATTCCCGGTGCGATGGCGCGTCGCTCGGACATGGTTATCCGGCTGCCGAACGGCGGCGTTTTCCAAGCCGGCGGCGCGGATCGCGTGGATTCCTGGCGCGGCGGTGCGGCCGATCTTGTCGTCGTCGACGAGTTTGACGACACCCCGCCCAGCCTCGTGCCGCTGGTCATCGAACCGATGCTGGCCGACCGCGACGGCACGTTGGTGCGATCCGGCACACCGAAGGGCCGGGGTCTGCTGCAAGCCGCCTACGACCGCGCGCGGACGATCCCCGGATATTCTGCGTATCTGCTCGACTACCGGAAAACCGGCGCGCTGTCGGCAGCCGCCATCGCAAGGTTGCGCCGGGAAATGACCGAGGCCGAGTTCGCACAGGAATTGGAGTGTTCATTCGATGCGCCAAACTCCGGGTCGTATTACGGCAAGCTGCTGCACGCAGCGGAGATCGAGGGCCGGATTACCTCTGTCCCGCACGATCCGCGCCTACAGGTTACGACAAGCTGGGATCTCGGGATCGACAACAGCACGAGCATTTGGTTCGCGCAGATCGCACCGTCGGGCCAATGGCGCATCATCGACCACATATCGGACAGCGGCGTGGGCCTCGATCACTACGTGCGATTGCTGAATCAACGGCCGTACACCTACGCCCGGCATCTGCTGCCGCACGATGTCGAGGTCGACGAGTTGGGCACGGGCCGCAGCCGCAGGGCCGTGCTGGGCAGCCTGGGAATGCGCAACATCGTCACCGTGCCGACCGGGCCGGGCGCCGTCCAAGACGGTATCAACGCCGTGATGATGGTCTTACCGGCGTGCTGGTTCGACGCGACCAAATGCGCCAAGGGGCTGAAGTCGTTGAAATCCTACCATCGCGAATGGAACGAGGCCGGGCAGGTGTGGCGATCCTCGCCGGTCCACGATTGGTCCAGCGACGACGCCGACAGCTTTCGCATGCTGGCGATGGGCGCTCGGGAAAAGAAGAAGCCGGCGCAGGCCGCGCCGTCGCCCAGCTACGGCGGCGGCAGCAGCGACGGCTCAGGGTGGATGGGGGCATAGATGCACGGCATGGCGACGGAGGAGGACGCACAGCGCATCGGACGCGCGACCGGCGCGATGCTGGACGCACTGGAAACCGTAGGCGTCCACAACGACGAGACCATCTGCCTCGCGGCAGTCGCCGGCCTCATGGGTTGCCTGTGCGCGGCGTCGGGCGATCCGGAGCAATCGCTCAAGGCTGTCGTGGTCATAGCGCACGGCATCATCGACGGGACGCTGCTTGACCCATGACCGATGACGACGAGCTAACCGGCACGCCCGACGAGCGCATCGTAGGCGAGGCGCACGAGCGATTCGACCGCTGCGTCGACTGGGAGTCGTTCGCGCGGCAGAACGCCAAGGCCGACGCACGGTTCGCGCACGGCGACAGCCGCAACAAATATCAGTGGGGCGACGACGCGCTCCGCATTCGCGGGGACCGGCCGACGCTGACGACCAACAAGACGCGCCAGCATAACCTGCAAATCGTCAACGACGCGCGACAGCACAAAGCACAGGTCAAGGTCAGCCCCACCGGCGGCGGCGCTACCTACGAGGCCGCGCAGGTGTTCTCCGCATGCGTCCGGCGGATCGAGGCGCAGAGCAAGGCGACCGACGCATACAGCACCGCCGCTTATTATCAGGTAGAACAGGGCATCGGATATCTGCGGGTCGTCGCCGAGTATGTCGGAGAAAAGAGCTTCAATCAGGACATTTTCATCCGCCGCGAGGACCGGCCCGATAGCATCTACATCGACCCCGACGCCAAGGAATACGATAAGTCGGACATGCGATTCGCGTTCAAGTTCCTCGACATGCCGCGCGACGATTTCATATCCGAGTACGGCCGCGACAAACTGTCGTCGACCGCGCCGCTCGATAATCGCGGCGACATGTGGAGTACGAAACACCATGTCCGGGTCGCCGAGTATTTTCGCCGCGTCGAGAAAACCGACCATCTGCATCAGCTTGCCGACGGCACCATTGTGGTCGAAAGCAAGATGGCGAAGGGCTGGAAGCAGGCGGCCAAGCCGAACATCGTCCGCAGCCGCGACATCGGGCGCCCGGAGGTCGAATGGTACAAGATCGCGGGGCACGAGATCATCGACCGGAAGATATTCCCCTGCAAATACATCCCGATTGTCCCGGTGATCGGCGAGGAGTTCGTCATCGACGGCATCATGGACCGGCGCGGGCACACCCGGGCGCTGCTCGATCCCCAGCGCATCTACAATTATGCGTCGAGTGCTGCGGCCGAGTTCGTCGCCCTCCAGACCAAGACGCCGTACATCGCGGCGGCCGAGGCCATCGAGGGCCGCGTCGAGGATTGGGCGAACGCGAATACGACAAACAAGGCTGTGCTCGTCTACAACGGCATAGGCGAAAACGGGCAGACGCTTACGCGGCCCGAGCGGGAAAAGCCGCCGGTGTCGGCGCCGGCGTATCTCGATCTTATGAATCAGGCGAAAGACGAGATGATGATGGCGTCAGGCCAGTATCAGGCCAACTTCGGACAGCCATCGAACGAGCGCAGCGGTATCGCCATCGAGAAGCGGCAGCGCGAGGGCGATAACGCGACGTATCACTTCATTGACAACCAGGCCAAAGCGATCCGACAAATCGGCCGCATCTGCTTGGACATGATCCCGCGCATTTACGATGTCGCCCGCGTCATCAAGATCATGGCCGAGGACGGCACGCAATCGGATGTCCATGTCGACCCGAATCTCCCGGAGGCGCACGCCCATGTCCAAGATGGTCCGCAAGGCCCGCAGATGATCGACCCGGATCGGGCGAAGCAGGCGGACAACGACGCGGCCGTGACCAACGTAAGGCTCATTTTCAACCCGAACGTGGGCGACTACGATGTCGAGGCCGATGTCGGGCCGCCGTTTGCCACGCAGCGCGAGGAAGCGGTCAACGCTGTGACGCAAATGGTCCAGGCCGACCCCGCGCTGATGGCAGTCGCCGGCGACATCATGGTCAAAAACATGGACTGGCCGGGTGCCGACGTGCTGGCAGAGCGGCTGAAGCGCATGGTGCCGCCGCAGGCGTTGGGCGGCCCCAGCCCGCAGGAGCAGCAGCTACAGCAGCAGCTACAGGCCACGCACGCCCACGCCATGCAGGCGACGGGCGCGGCCGACAACGAGATTGCGCACTTGAAGGCGCAAATCGCGTTGCTCACCGAGCAGGCTAAGGACAAGAGCGACCGGACCAAGACCGACGACTACCGCGCCGAGACCGACCGGCTGGAGGCAGTAACGGCGGCCGATCCCTCGGCAGCGAAGGTGCTGGTGCGCTCGATGCTGAGTGCGCTGCTCGGCATGCCGGCGCTGCCGATCATGCAGGAACACGACGCGGCTGACGCGGCGCACGCGCAGGCCATCGCGCCGCCCGATCCGGCGGCTATGAACGGGGCCGGCGGCGCGCCGGCGCAGGGAGGGTAAGCCCAATGCCCGAGTGGTCAAAGTTCATTTCGCATAAGACCGTCCATGCCGCACCGATATTCGACATCGTCGACGCGGACGGGAAGCTGACCATTCTGGTCAAGCCCTATGGCGACCATACCGTTGTGGCATTTCACCCGACCGAACCGGGCATGGTCAATCGGTGCTCGCCGGGCGACTACGCGATGATCTACCGCGACGGCTATTGCTCGGTCTGCCCGAAAAAAGAGTTCGAGGACGGCTATTCGGCCCTGCCGGACGGCCCATGAGCGGCACCGACCCCGGCACCCTCGGCCAACCCGATCCTGGCGCTACAGCGGCCCCGCAGCCCGCCTCCAGCCCGGCCCCGGGCGACGGTGCCACGGACGCCGCCGACCCGGCTGCTGGCGCGCCTGCGGCGCCCGCCGAGCCAAAGCGCGAGCCGTGGGAGGTTCGCCGCGTCCGCCAACTGACCGCCCGCAACGCCGCGATGGAGGCCGAACTGGCCGCGCTGCGCGATTCGCAGCCGAAGCCCGCGCCAGGCGCCCCCCCGACGCCGGCGACGTATCAGGCCGATGTGGCGAAGGCTGCGGCCGAACTGGCGAAAACGACCGCCTTCAACGATGCGTGCAACGAGGTGGCCAAATTGGGCGAGACCGAGCACCCCGACTTTACGGCGGTCATCGGCACGCTTTGGGGCGCCGTCGGCGGATTTAAGCCCGAGCTGGTCGAGGCGGCCATGGAGGCAGGCGATGCTCACGAATTGCTCTACCGACTCGGGCAGGATCCGGAGGAGGCTGAAAGAATTGCGGCGCTTTCGCCGGCTCGCATGGGCGCGGCGCTGGCGAAAATCGCGGCGAAGCCCGTAGCAGCGGCGCCGGCCGTGCCGCAGAGCAATGCGCCGCCGCCCATCCGGCCGCTCGCGCGTGGTGGTGGCGAACCCGATCCCCGGCCGGATGGAACGCAGGAGCAGTTCTCGGCATGGTATGAACGGCAGCGAAAGGCGCGGGGCCGATAGCCCCAGGCCCACCCGACCCGCAGGGCAAAGCGGTGCGACGGCGCGAACGCGCAAGACGAACGCAAGTGGTTGCGACTGCGGTTTTCCCTCTGCCACGGCGGTCTGACGGACTCGGCCAATCCTGGCCCCGGCCGCGCTTTGACCCATCCGCTATGAGCGGCAGAGGAATCCACCGTGGCAAATACCATTCTCACCCCAACGATGCTGGCGCGACGCGCGCTCGACATCCTGCGCAACGAGAACTCGTTCATTAAGGCGGTGCCCCGCCAATATCAGGACGAGTTCGGACGCGCCAACCTGCGCGGCCAGAAGCAGGGCAGCACCATCAGCATCAGGTATCCCAACGACTACGTGCCGCGCACCGGGCCGGTCGCGGTGCCGCAGGCGACAACGGAAACGCTGCAAACCCTCGTCGTCGCCAAGCAGGCGGGCGTCGATCTGTCGTTTACCACCGTCGACCTGACCATGAACATTGTCGATTTCAGCGAGCGATACCTCGAACCGGCGGTAAACGTCATCGCCGGTATCATCGCGGCCGATGTCATCAGCGGCAGCAACCGCATACCGAACGCCGTCCACAACGTAGACGGCAGCAACAACACCATCGCCCCGACGTTCGGAACTTTCGCGCGCGCCGGTGCGCTGCTGGATAATCTGAGCGTGCCCCGCGATCAGCGGCTGGTGTTCCTAGACCCGATCACCATGGGCAATTCGGTTACGTCGTTCTCGGGCCTGTTCAACAATCAGGCGTCCGTCGGCGAGCAGTACAAGACGGGCATGATTAAGGATAACGTTATCGGCATGAACTGGGCGATGGATCAAACCGTCCCGAAGCAAATCACCGCCGCCTATACCGCCGTAACCGTCGGCGCCGCCAACCAGAGCGGCACGACGCTCGCCATTACGGCTACGACCGCGCCCATCAATGCCGGCGACAAGTTCACGATTGTCGGTGTCTATGGCATCAATCTCGTTAACAAGACCAGCAACGGGCAACTTCGCCAGTTCACGGTCGATGCTGTGCCCGGCACGGTGTTTCCGGCCGGCACGACCAGCATTCCGATCTTCCCGGCGATCACGCCTCCCACGACTACGCTCAACGCGCAGGGCAACTACATGGTCCCGCACCAGACGGTGACAGCCAGCCCGGCGGCCGGCGCTGCGCTGGTGTTCCTGTTCAATGCGGGCGAGACCTATCGCCAAAACATCATCATGAATCCGAAGGCGGTGCAGCTTGCCATCGTGCCCCTCGATGTCCCGTCCGGTCCTGGCGTGATTCGCTCGGCAACCGAGTCGCAGGACGGCGTTTCGATCTCACTCGTAACGTTTTATGACGGCATCAATTTCCAGGAGATCACGCGCCTCGATGTTCTCTACGGCTATCTGTGGACGCGGCCGCAGTGGGCCTGCATCGTCGGCGATGCGCTGTAAAACCCGCTGATACAAACAGGAGACGTTCGCCGTGGCCGATACCCGTACCCCACCGCCGCCGGCACCGCATGCCGCCAAGCCGGGCGCCTATCCCGCGATCCGTTACCACAAGAACGGGCGCACCGAGACCGTCAAATCGGATGCCGAGGCCGAGGCGCTCGGCGCGGATTGGGCGGATAAGCCCAACGACAACACCATTCGCGTCGCGCGCAAAGCATCCGGCGCTGCGAAAACCGACGCGCAGCCCGGCGTCTATCAACCGAACATCACGGAGCCTTATTGACATGGCCGACACCCCGGTTGTCCCGCCTGCCCCGCCGCCCCCTAAGCCCGACGTGCAACCGACGATCCCGGCGAACGTCGCAGCCGCGCCCATCATCGGTGCGCCGCCAATCCCGCGCCCGGTGTTTCCCGTCAAAATCGTCCCGGACAACCCCGCCGTGTTTCCGGGCTATCCGAAGATGCTCTACCACCCGGTCTATCCGGCGGTGCTGGTCGCCGATCCGAACAGCGCCGCGCTGCTGCCCGACGCGGCAAACTGGAAGAACAGCCAAGACGAGGCGCTGATGTCGCGGACTTACGCCGAGACGCAACTCGCACAGGCACTGCGGGACAAGGCCGCTGTGACAGCCTACGAGGACGCATGGGCCGCGCGCGAAAAAGCCGCCAAGGACGCCGGCTAAGACGATGGCGCTCAAGACCGCCGGCGACTTGATCGCGTTCGCACTGCGCGCCGGCGGCATCGTCGGCGTAGGCCAGACGCCGGCGGCCGAGGACTCCAACGACGGGCTGACCATGCTCAACATGCTGTTGAGCGAATGGCAGGTAAACCGCTGGCTGGTGCCCGATTTGACGGAGGCGTTCGTGGTCGCGACCGGGGCTGCCAGCTATACCGTTGGCGCCGCCGGGGCGTTCGTATTGTCCTATGGCGGCGCGCGCCCGGAGCGGATCGACGGGGCCTTTGCGCGGCTGATATCGACCGGGGCCGACACCGCGCTTTTCCCGTTCATCAGCAAGCAGGGCTACGACCGCGTTGCAGCCAAAACCGCAGTTGGCCCACCCGAGAGCTATTTCTACGATGCGCAACAGGGCGCATCCGGGGTCGTCTACTTCACCCCTGTGCCCCCGGCGACGTGGGAACTGCACGTCCAGGCCAAGGCGTCGCTCGGCCAGTTCGCGGGCCTAACCGCACCTCTGTCGACGCTGCCGCCGGCCTATATACCGGCGCTGATGTGGAATCTCGCGGCGAACATCCGGCCGATCTACGGCAAGCCCGACGACCCGTCGGTTTCCGCGCGCGCGGGCGCGTTGCTGCTCGCCATCGCCAACGGGGGCGCCCAGCAGGCCCAGGCGCAGCAGCCGGCGCCATCGCAACGGGCCGGCGTGTTTAGCCGGGTGGTGCCGCCCCAGCCCGCCCAGGCGCCGCCACAATGACCGCCGGCGACCTGATCCGGCAGAGTCTGCTCAACGCCGGCGTGGTGTCGCTCGCGGAGTCGATCTATGCGGAGGACATGTATCTGGGCCTTGATATGGCGCAGACCCTGCTGGACGAATGGACGCAGGAGCGCACCGTCACCGTCGTTCCCGGCACGTTTCCTACGGTCGTCAATCTGTCCGACGTGCTGACGCTGGATACCGGCGTTGCCAGCGCGATCATGCTCAATCTGGCGCTGCGGCTGCGCGACTCCTACGGGCTGCCGCCGAACAAATCCCAGGAGGACCGGGCCGCCAACGCGCTCGCCCTGGTGCAGGCGAACAACCAGCAGCAGCAACCCGCGATCATGCCGGGCGTGCCTGCTACGTGCCTCCAGGTGATCTTCATGGCCCTGCGCATGGCGGGCCGGATCAACGACAAGCAGAGCGTGTCCGAGACGAGCAAGGATGTCGACGACGCGCAGTCGCTGCTGGTCGCCATGATCGCACAGTGGCAGCAGCGGCGGTGGCTGGTGCCCGATCTAGTTGAGACGGTCGTGCCATGCACCGGCGCGATATCCTATACCGTAGGCGCCACCGGCGACGTAGCTATGGTGCGCCCGGATTACATCGAGGACGCTTTCATTCGGCTGCTGCCGAACGAGAACGGTGCCACGTTCGACTATCCGATGACGGTTCTGCGCGCGCGCGAGGATTACAACCGGATCGCGTTGAAGGCCCTCGCCTCGTTTCCGGGCGCCGTCTACTATTCGCCGTCGACACCGCTCGGCCAACTGTTCATCTGGCCCGTGCCGAACAACGCCTATGAGCTGCATTTCTTCACCAAGGCGCTGCTGCCGCTCTATACGTCGACCGCGAGTCTGCTCGGCCTGGGGCCGGAATATCTCGACGCTGTGGTCAGCGGACTTGCCTGCCGCTTCGCGTCGGCTGCGGGCCTCCAGCCGTCTCCTACGCTGCTCAATCAGGCACGCGCGGCGCTGGCGACTGTCCGCAATGCCAACCTACAGGTGCCGTCGATGTCGATGCCCGAAGGGTTGCGCGGCCGACCGGGGCAGAGCGTCGCGCAACTGATGGGCGGGGTTTGGTAGGTGTCCCGCATGCAACTGAGCGGCGGCGCGTATCAGTCCCGGTCGGTCATCGCGTCGGCCCAGCGCCAGCTTAACCTGTATTCCGAACCGATGCCGCAGGTACAGGGCGAGCCTGCCGCCTGGGCACTCTATCCAACGCCAGGGCTGCGGCTGCTGACCACGCTGCCCCAGGGGCCTATCCGGGGCCTGTGGCACGCTACCAATGGCACGCTCTATGTCTGCGCAGGAAATCGCATCTATGCGATGTCGATACTCGCCGGCGTCTGGTCTGCGATGCCGCTCGGCACGATCACGCCCGACCTGACCACGCCGGTTTCAATGAGCGACAATGGCTTGACCATGGTGATTGTCGACGGCACGCCGAGCGGCTGGATGGTCACGCTGGCGACCAACGCCTTCGCTCTGATTGTCGACCCGACCGGCATCTTTCGCGGCGGGAATTGGGCCGCGTATCTCGACACATTCTTTTTGTTCAACGTCCCCGGCACGCCGCAGTTCGTATCGTCGCTGTCGCTTTCGACGACGTTCGATCCGCTCTATTTCGCGAACAAGGAGTCGTTCTCCGACCTGCTGGCTGCCATCATCATCGTCAAGCGCGAAATCTGGCTAATCGGCACAGCGACGACCGAGGTTTGGTACGACGCGGGCACGCCGGACTTTCCGTTCGGCCAGATGCCCGGCGTATTCATAGATCGCGGCACCATCGCGATATACTCGCCGGCCGAGTTGGACAACACGGTGCTGTGGCTGGGCCAGGACCGCTACGGCCTCGGCATCGTCATGCAGGGCGCCAACTATCAGGCAACGCGCGTCAGCACCTATGCCATCGAGACGGAGTTCGCGACGTATCCGACCTTGGCCGACGCCATCGGCATGACATTCCAGATCGGCGGGCATTTCTTCTACGTGCTGACGTTCCCGACGGCGGGCAAGACCTGGGCGTTGGACATCACCACGAAGCAATGGTGCGAACTGTGCTGGCTGGACGCCAACGGTGCCGAGCAGCGGCACCGCATGAACTGCGCGGTCTATGCCAACGCGGAGGTTATCGTCGGAGACTGGCAGAACGGCAATCTGTATGCGCTGGACCTTGGCGTGTTTACCGACAACGGCGCTCCGATCAAGCGGCTGCGCTGCTTCCCGCATCTGCTGGCAGACGGCCGGCGCGTGACGCATCACAGTTTCATCGCGGACTTGGCCGCCGGCGAAAACGTCGGATCGTAAGGAAGCTGACATGGCGCTCTATGTGTTCGAGGGCTTCGACCATTATGCAGGCGCGGCGGACATCCTGACGCGCAGCGGGCGCCTCGTGTGGACGCGAAGCGACGGGTTTATAGGTTTGCCCGTCGGCAGGGGCGGCTATGGCAAAGCATACTCCGGGGGGAACGACCCCGTCCTCCTGGGCGCGTTCGTCGCCGAGTTCACACAGTTTTTCTGTGGATTCGCCTGCTCGCTAGGATCGGGCACCACGACTCAGTTCAATTTCAATGATATGAGCACCGCAGGAAACGGCACTCCCCAGTTTTATGTCCAACTGAACGCAGCGACCGCGACCATCGCCATATACAATGGCGGAGGCACGATTGAGAACACGTTGACAGCCGCGTTCACGCCGACGGTGTACAACTATATCGAAATCGGCGCCGTGATCGCGACCGCCGGATCGGTCACGGTGCGCGTCAACGGCGTGCAAGTGCTGACCGCATCCTTCAACACAGTCACCACCGCCAACACCTGGGTCAACGGGATACATGTCGTCGGTAACGGCTACGGAAATATCACCTATCTCGACGACTTCTATTGGTGCGACAACACCACCGGGGCCGGCGCTAATCCGTGCAACACGTTCCTCGGCGACGTGTCGGTCGATACGCTGTTTCCGACATCGAACTTTGCCGTAGCATGGACACCGCTCGCCAACACGAATTGGCAGGAGGTTTCCGAACTGAGCAACGACGGCGATGTCAGCTACAACTCGGCTGCGACCGTCGGCGCCGTCGACACGTACAATTTCGGGCCGTTGCGTCCGACAGCGACAGCGGTGCTCGGCGTCCAGACCACCGGCGCCTACCGAAAGGACGATGCGACCGCCCGCACGCTGCAACAGCGCGTGCTCTCTGCCGGCAGCACCGCCGACGGCACCACGGTTTCGATCCCGGCGACTTATACCTATGAAACCGACCTGTTCGTGGTCGACCCATCGACGACGGCGAATTGGACGGTCGCGGCCGTCAACGCCATCGCGGCCGGCTATGAGCTTGTAAGCTGACCGATGGCAGGCCGCGCCTCGCAATTCGTCGTCGAGGGCCTCGCGAGCGGCACGCCGAACGTCCGCGCCTCCCTGGTCGTCGTCGAGGCCCTGATCGTCGTCAGCGTGACGACAGGTCATGTCCGCGCGACGCAACAGACCGTCGAGGCGCTGGTCGGCGCGATATCGCACGTTCACGCAGGGCAAGTGATCGTCGAGGTGCTGATATCGACGCAGCCCCTGCCGCCGCCGCCCCCGCCGCCTGCGATGCAGCTTCCATCGCTGAACCGGGTGTTTCTCGAATGGTCCGACGACCGGGGCCGCAGCTTCGGCAATCCGGTCGGCGTCTCGATGGGATCGCTGGGCGCTTACATTACCTCGATCAAATGGAACAGGCTGGGCATGGGGCGCGATAGAATCTACCGGATTTCCTGGTCGACGCCGACGAACACCGCCCTGCAAGGCGCGTGGATCGAATCCGAACCGTCGGAGAGTTAGGTCGTGGTCGCGCTGCTGCCCAGCCCGGAACTGCAATTCTGCGACGCGAACGGAGTGCCATACGCTGGGGGCACCATTGCGACCTATACGCCCGGAACCACTGTGCCGGTTACGACGTGGTCGGAGTCGACGGGCACCGTCGCCAACACGAACCCCATTGTGCTGGACAGCGCCGGCCGGGCGATCATCTACGCCAGCGGCGCGGTGCGGATGCAGTTGTTCGACAGCCTGGGCAACCTGATATGGGACCAAAACAGCAATACGATCGTCTCGTCTGCGATGGCGCCGGTGATGATCGCGCCGACCATCGCAGCCGCGCAGGTTCTGCTGGGCATTGTCGACTCGGCCGCGATCATCGCGACCAACGCGGCAAGCATCATCGCCAATACCGTGGCAATCGCTGCGGAGGTAACACGGGCCGAGGCCGCAGAAACCGCGCTGACGACAGCCCTTGCGGCAGAGACCGCGCGGGCCGAGGCGGCCGAGGCGGCGCTGCGCGCGACGGCAGCAAACGTCGTCTATGCCGGGATCGCGACCGCCGATGCGACCGGCCATGTGCGCGTGACGTTTCCCTCGCCGTATCCGACCGCATGCACGGCGTTCGTCGCCACGCTGCATGCGAGCGGCCTGATATCGGACACGTTTACCGCCGTCGCTGACAGATTCGGTGCGGATGTCTACGACAGTTATGCGAGCAGTTCGCTGCCCGTAGCCCACAGCTTCTATTGGATCGCGGTCGGACAATGACGGTCGCGCCGGTTGCAGCCCCCGCCGCAGGCTTTCCGCAGGCGCCGTTTGTCGATCCCGCCACGGGCGATATCGCGACGGTGTGGCGCTCGTTCCTGATCGCGCTTTGGACACGCACCGGCGCCGGCGTCGGCGTGTCCAGCGGTGCCGCACTGTCGGGACTGACGACGGAAACGGCGGCACGGCAGGCGGCCGATACCGTGCTGTCGAGTGCCATCGCTGCCGAGGCAACAGCGCGCGTGGCAGCCCTCGGCGGCCTCGCTTCGACCATCCCAGCGCCGTACACGCTGCCGCCCGCGAGCACGACGGTGCTGGGGGGCGTCATGGTCGACGGCGTCAGCATCACGGCGGTCGGCGGCCTAATATCCGCCCCGGCCGGGGGCGGCGCACCCGGGGCGCTGGCGGCTGCCATTGCAGCGATGATGCCGACCCTAGCGACCGCCCAGGTCGCCGGCCACCCGGCGCTGTGGAACAATCTCGGAGTGCCGACATGGTCATGATTCGTCACATCGCGCTCGCGCTGCTGCTGGCGTTGCTGCCCGGCATGGCGTTGGCCGATCCCTACACCATCCCGCCGGCGCCATCGACCGGCGGGGGCGGTGGCGGCGCGACCGTTACGTCTAGTTCAGTGACGAACGCGCTGGGATTTACGCCGGCGAGCACGACGGCGCTGACCAACGAGGCCGCTACGGCGCGCGCTGCGGAAACCGCCGCGCTGGCCGCCGCCAACGCCGCGCTGCCCGCGTCGACCGCTTGGGTGCAGTCGCAGAATTATGCCCCTTTGAGCGGCGCACTCGTCAATGGTGCCAGCATGGGAAACGGCGGGGATATTCGATTTCCAACGAACGTCGTCAACATCAATGGCGGCCTGGGCGCCAATCTGACAACAAGCAATCCCAACACGGCCGGGGGGCTGAATGTCAATCGCAACACATGGGGAAACTGGGGCAACGCAAACGCGGCCTCATTCATCGCCAACGACCCCGGTGCGCCGGGGGGATGGTCTGGCTTCGGCACACCGCCTGGGCTTGCGGTCTATCCCGGTATCGACAACGGCGCGATCTACTCGGAAATAACTGGACCTGCGCCAACTGCGGTCGTCGCCAACGTCACCTTCGATGCCACCCACCTGTATATGCCTGTAGGATCGCCGCTCTCGCCTGCGGTGCTGGCGATCCTGCAACCCGGCATGTTCATCGAGACCAGCCACTCTCCGACCTTCAAGGGGCAGATAACAGCGATTGATCCGGCCGGGGCCTCGCTCACAATTTCCAATGGCTGGTTCCAATTCGGAAACCAGGCTTTGGGCCAGAACCCGCAGACGGTCGGGACCGGACCTTACAGTGCGAACATCAATATCGTCACGGGAATCTGGGCGCAGAACAGCCAAGTTTTCCTGAACGCCACTTCCTATGCGAAGAATGCGATGGGCTATGAAATCGACATAAGCAGTGCGACGGGCAGCGCGATGGTCGCCTCCAGCACGTTCGGCGCGTTATCCGATGTGCCTTCCGTCAATGGCTTTTATGCGACGTGCGGTGGCGCGACGGGATGCAGCAATGCGTTCGCGATGAAAGGCACGTTCCTGCGCGCGTTCGTCGCGCTCGGCGGCAGTCAGGTCGGATTCCTTTATTCGCCGGCTACAGCCGGCGGCATTGGCTTCCTCTCGCAGCAAACAGCCGGATCGGTCTTGTCGCACTATATGCCCGCGAATGGGGGAGCGATTGATGTCAACCTCCTTACCGGAGGGCAGCTTGTTCTCGGTTCGACCGCTGGCGCTGCGACCGTGCCTTACATCGACTTTCATTCTTCAGGCAATACCGGGCGGGATGTACGCTTCTGGCCGACCGGAGGCAGCGGCGCCTCGGACGGTAACTTTCAGCTACAGGCAGCGAACTTTGATAATACCGGCACATTCCAGATGGAGGGCGCGCTCGCGACATTCGGGTCGACGACCAATGCCTCGGTGTTTACCGAGAAATTTCATTCGATGGGAGCCGCTGCACCTGATGCCATCGTCTACATTCTTGGCGGAACGGCCGGAACGCAGGGATTGGCGGAATACCGTATAGTCGCGAACACAACGTCCTTCGCTGATCCCACCAATACCGGAGGTTTCCAGATCGTTCCGAACGTCGCGGGCGGCGGCACCCTTCGCAACTTTGCCGGCACCGGGGCCGGCAACATCGTGATTTCGACGGCTGGTACTGGACTAATTTATTTCGCCAATGCCGCAGGAAATCAGGACGTCCTCGGGACCGCAACCTTCGACATCGGCAACCAGGGGGTTGCCGCGTCGCAGATCATAGGGTTTCACAGCAGCGGTAGCACGGCGCGGGACGCCTACATCGTGTCGCTTGGCGGCACGTCGGGCTCCGTAGGGTTGGCGGAACTGCGCCATGTCGCCGCGACGGCATCGTTCTTTGATGCTACCAACACGGGCGGCTTGCAAATAATCCCGTCCGCTGCGGGGGGTGCGACGATCCGCGCGACCCTCGGCATCATTTCGTTGCAAGCAGGGGGTTCCGCCATCACGTATCTCGGCACTGCCACGAGCCCTGTGGTGGCGCAGGGTTTGTTCGCCGAGAATCAAACCGAGGCATTAGTATCTGCCGGGACCAATCAGGCAACCGCTGCGGCATTAACGCTGCAAAACAACACGGCGGGAACCTGCGCGACAGGAGGGTTCATCCTCCCGGCACCACAAAGCGGGACAATCATCCGCTTCTACAATAGGTCAGGTGCGACATGCACCGTGTACCCGAATGGCGGCTCGCAGATAGAAAGCGCGGGCACGAATATCCCAATCACCGTCGCGAGCGGACTTGATATGCAGTTCATCCGCATGACCAGCACGCAATGGCGTGATTGATTCTTTAGGAGTTCAATATGCGTCTTTATTTAGTGTCGTTGGCACTCTTGACGTCATGGGCTGCGCTTGCCGCCGAACCTGAGCCTCAATCGGCGGCGGTAAAGTCGCCCGTCGAATTTTCGCCGCCGCCATCCTCGATGCTGCCCGCCGGATCGGTCGCGGTGCCTGCGACGACCGTGCAGGCGCTCGTCTTATATCTCGCCGACCGCAGCGCCATCGGAGCGCAGCTACAGGCGGCGATGATGGCGGCGTCGCAGGCCAAGCCCGAGACGTGCCCGGTCGTGCCCGCCGCCAAGTGACCGGCCGTGGAGCCTATGCACCCGCCGTTCGTCGTTTTCAGTCTGCCGCGCAGCCGGTCGGCGTGGCTGGCGTGGTGGCTGTCGCGGGTGGCAAGCGGGGCGCCCATCGGGCACGACACCGCCATCGAGGCGGCGTCGGTCGATGACTGGCTGGAAACCGTTTTCCGCCGCGTCCGGGGCACCTGCGAGACCGGCGCGGTCGAAGCGTGGCCCATCCTGCGCCGGGCGGTCCCGGACTGCCGCATCGCCGTGGTACTGCGGCCCGTACAGGCCGTCGCCGAGTCCCTGGCGGCGGCTGGCGCCCCGGCCGATTGCGAGGCGCTGTGGCGGCGGAGCGAAGCGCTGGTAGCCTTAGCGCGGCAACCGGGCGTGCTGACGCTGCCATACGAGGCGCTCTCCGACCCGCGCGCCTGCTGCGACCTCCAGGAGCATTGCCTCGATATCCCGTTCGATTGGCCTGCGTGGAAAGCCTCGGCGGGGCAAATCGTCACCATCGACATGGCGGCGCGGCTGGCCCGGCTGGACGAGCGGCGCGCGGAGATCGAGGCGTTGAAGGCCGAGACGGCGGCGCGGGTGGGTGCCCCGCAGCCGTTTGCGACCGTCGGCGAGGAACAGTGGATCGACGTAGCCGACGCCTGCGAGGCGCTGGGCGCCGTCCATCACACGGAGGCCACCGAGGGCCAGGAGGGGCCGTTTCGCCTGGACCGCGACCTGCTTGTCAGGATGGCGGCGGCGGGCCTGTGGCGGGTGTTCATCGCCCGGGTCGATGGCACGATCGTGGGCTACTGCTGCTGGACGCGCGAGACGAACGCCGAGGCCGCAGCGCCGCCGACGATGCTGCACGGGCCGTTCTACGTCGCCCCGGATGCTGCCGGGTTCCGGTTCGGCGTGCGGCTGCTGGCGGCCAGCCGGGACCAGTTCGCGCGGGAAGGATACCGGGTGCTGAAACTGCACCACACGGTCTATGGGCGCGGCAACCGGGCCGGTGTGCTGTACCAAAGCCTCGGCGCTGCCGAGTTCCAGCGCGAATACATTTGGCGGATTGGCGGACACACGCCATAGTCTGCAACACGTTCGTACTTGCAATTACCGCTTGCATGGAGCGCGTCATGTCGATTGCCAAAATTGCCACCGTTGCCTTGGCCGGCGCGCTGCTCTGCGCGAGTGCCGCAGCCCATGCCAGCGTGATCCTGTCGTTCGGGCAGGCGGTCAACGGCCCGACCGTGACCGCGACGCAAAATGCCGCGCATACGGCGACCGAAATCACCGGGACCAACATCCCGGTCATTATCAGTCAGTTCTTGGGCGGGGGCGCCCCTATCGACGCGAGCCTGACGTTCCTGCTCGACTCCAACGGCGTAGCGACCGTCAGCCCGACCGGCGTGTTTTCGCAGCCGTTTACCGGGTCGTTCAGCTTTACGTCGGGCATCAACGACACGGGCATCAACTATCTATCCGCCGTGTTCACCGATTTCGTGTTTGGCACGGTCGCCGGCAGTTCGCTCACGCTGTCGTCGTCGGAACCGCCGGGGCACGATACTTTCACGAGCGCCATTCTCAACCCGGCCACGTTCACTTTGCCCCGCGCACTGTCTTTTGCTTTCGCAGACGTCACACCCCCGACGACGCTTTCCGGCGGCACGCTGCTGCCGTTCGCATCGTCCGTGTCGGGCACGATATCGTCGAACATCACGGCAATCCCGCTCCCGGAACCGGGCAGCCTGACCGTCCTCGGCGCGGGCCTGTTCGCCCTCGGCCTCATGCGCGTGCGGTTCCGGCGCGCGCGCGCTCGGAGGGCGAACTAGCGAGCCGTGCCGGCGGCCGTTCGCGGGTCGCCAGCACGTAGGCACCGGCCAGGAGCATGCCGTGATAACCCGCGTAGAGGATGCTCGTGGCGCACACGCCCTCAATGCCGCCCAATAGCGCGCCGACGCAGTCCATCACCAGCAGCGCCGACCATACCAAACGCGCGGGCGCAAACGCCCAGGCGCCCATCGGCCGCAGATAGACGTTGGTGGCATAGCCCTGCTCGTGGCGGATCATGAGTAGGTAACACGCACAGACGACCACCGGCATGCAGAGTTCCACGGCGACGAACGCGATGTCGGCCGGCTGCCAGACGAACCCGCGCGGGGCATAGGACAGCCGGTACGCGGTCGATGCCCACGCGGCAATCACCGCCATCGCGAGCGCGCCGCGCGCCGCAGCGTATTTGCCGATCCCGCGCGCCCCCAGCCAATCGACCGCCGGCTGGGCCGCATGATCGACCACCCACAGGTCTGCGCGGACCAGACCCTGCGTCGCCATGTCAATCAACCACACCTCCATCGGTATCAAATGGCCAGCATCAGCGCGCCTATCGCGACCATAGGCTCGGCCGTCCTCGGCGCCGGCACGTCGCTCCTTGGCGGTTCTACGGCGTCCAGTTCCGCGAGCGATGCCGCCAACCTCCAGGCGCAGCAGCAACAGCAGACCGTCGCCAATCTAGCGCCATATAATACGGTTGGGCAATCAGCCGCCGGGCAACTCTCGAACCTCAACACAACCGGGTTTACCGCAGGCCAGCCCAACTATTTGGCGAACGCTGCGGCGAGCCAGCCGGGCGCCAATACCGAAGCGAATCTCGTCAATACGCCGGGCTACCAGTTCAATTTGCAGCAAGGCACGGAGGCGACGCAGAACTCGGCCGCCGCGCGCGGCCTCGGGGTATCGGGTGCGGCCATGAAGGGCGCGGCGACCTATGCCACCGGGCTGGCCGACAGCACCTATCAGAACCAGTTCAACAACCAGCAGACGCAATTCCAGAACGATCTCAACCTCAACACCGGCCAGCAGACGAACGCGACGAACCTGTACAACCGGCTGTACGGCACGGCATCGCTGGGCGAGAATGCCGCAGCGACGACCGGATCGACCGGGCAGGCGGCGGCAGCAGCCGGCGGCAATTACCTCGCACAGTCCGGGCAATACAACGCGGCTGGGATCACCGGCGCGGGTAATGCGGTAGCGAACGGGACGCAGAATTATTTGACGCAAACCGCACTGTCTAACCTTACCGGCACGTCGACCGGGGGTGGGACGCCTGGATACAACAACCTGTCTGGCACCGGCTACAACGCGCCGAGCAACTCGGGCACCAACGCGCTGTCGCCCGGCATGTACAATTTCTGAGGGCTTGGACCATGTCAGGCTCGCTTCTCGACGCCATCGCGCACCCTACCGTCGTCAACCCGATTGCCGCGCAGCAGAACGCGCTCCAGGTCGCGGCCGGCATTTGGCAAAATCGGCAGTCGCAGGCGAACCAGCTTGCGGGCGCCGCGCAGCAGGGCGCCATCGACGCGAACGGGGTCTATGATCCGAACGTCGCCGCGCAGAACCTTTCGGCAGCCGGCCCCGGCGCGGCCCTGGCTGCTCGGCAGACGCTGGAAAGCAACCAGGGCCTGTCCGACGCGCAGTTCGCCCAAGCGAAGCAGAAGACCGACTATCTGGCGAAGGCGTCGGCGGGCGCGCTGATCGCCGGCGATTACAGCGATGCGGGCATTATGAAGCTGCTCCAGCAGGGCAGCGCCGACGGCATGATGACAATGCCGCAGATCGCGCGCCAGCTTGCGACGCTTCCGCCGGATGCGGCCGGTCGCAAACAGTGGCTCCAGCAGCATCAGGCGAACGCGCTGTCGCAATCGCAGGCGCTGGATCTGCAATACGGCACGCCGGGTTCGGCTGTCGGCCCCAACGGTGCCCAGGTCGGCACGATCCAGAACAGGCAGACCGGCGCGATGTCGGCGCCCCCGCAACCGGGCGTGCCACTGGGGCAGACGCCGGGCGAGCTGAACGCCATCGTCCCGATTGGCACCAATCCCGACGGTACGGTTCGGATGGGCACTCAACTGCAAGCGCAGAACCTCGCAAACGGCCGGGCGTTTAACGACAACGGCACGCCTGCGGCTTCCGGCGGGGCACCGGCGGCGTCCCCGCTCGGCACCGGCCGGCTGCCGCCCGCGCTGCTGCGGACGCCTGCCGGCGGCGCTGCGGCTGCGCCTGGGGCTGTGCCTGCCGGGGCTGTGCCTGCCGGGGCTGCGCCTGCCGGGGCTGCGCCCGGGGCCGCGCCGGCTGCTGCTGCACCGACTGCCCCGGGTTTCTCGATGGGCCTGCCGGTCGGCGCCGCCGACACCATGACCGCCGACGTGGGCCAGTTCAAAAAGGACCAGTTCGCCATCCCACAGGGCCAGCAGAGCGTCCAGAGTTTGCAGAAGGCGCAAGTCGCGCTGGAGGCGAGCAACACCGGGCGCAACAGCGAAGGCGTCCACAACATGCTCGCGACAATGCAGACGCTGGGAATTCCGACGTTCGGTCTCGCCGACGATGTCGGCTCCTACGATCTCGCGCACAAATATCTCATGGATTACGCGCGCAAGAGCGGGGCCGCCGCGCACAGCGACCTGCAACTGCAAACGTCGGAGGGCGCCAACGCCTCCACCGGCATCAGCAATCAGGCGGCGCTCGATGTCGTCCACACCAACATCGGCCGCGAACGGCAGGCCATCGCGCAGGTCATGGAGGCGCCGCAGACCGGCATCGGCTACGGCGCGCACAGTTCGGCGTTCGCCAGCGGGACCGACCCGCGCGGGTTCGCACTCGACGCCTACAAACCGGCAGACCTCAACCCGAACGACCCGAAGTCGATGGTCGGCAAGATGACCGCACCCGAGCGCGACAAGTTCTATCGGTCTGTCGGCATCGCGCAGCGGCTGAAGCTGTTGAATGTCGCGCAGCCGGCCGCACCGGCGGCGGCGGCGGCAGCGCCTGCGGGGCCGGTCGCCGGTGCGGCGCCGCAGCCCGCCGCGCCCTATCCCGGCCAGAACTAGATGGCGCTCGGTTCAACCTACGACCCGATATTCCAGGCCGCCGGCCAGGAATGGAACGTCGACCCGATACTGTTGAAGGCAGTTGCGACGCAGGAAAGCGGCGGCGACCGCGATCCCAATAAGTCGCTGTCGTCGACCGGCGCGCAGGGCATTATGAACATCATGCCCGAGACCCAGCGCGGCCTCGGCGTGATCGACCCGAGCGACCCGACCCAGAACATTTATGGCGGCGCCAAGTATCTGTCCGAGGCGCTCAACGCCGAGAAAACCCCGGAGGACGCGCTCCGCTACTATCACGGCGGCCCGAACTGGCGCGCGAAATACGGCGCAGAGAGCGCGGGATACGTCCCGGCCGTCACCGCGCATTATCAGGCGCTGGCGCAGGCCACGCAGCCGGCCGCGCCACAGACCGCCGTGCAGCCCGCCCCCGCAGCGCCGACGCAGGCCGAGCCCGCCGCCCAGGCCGCGCCAGCAGCCGCACCGGCATCCCCGGCGGCCGCTGCCCCGCCAGGCGCCCCGGATGCCGACCGCGCCGCCGGTGCCGCGCTGATAGCCTCGATGGCGCCCGGCGCCGCCAAGCCATCCGCTGCCGCGCCAACCGACCCCGATACGGCGGCCGGCATGGCGCTCGTCCACTCGCTGGCGCCGCCGGCTNNGCAGCGCCTGGCGCAGCGCCTGGCGCGGCGGGATCGGGCTACGACGCGCGGCTAAAGGCCACGGCCGACGAGGCCCACGCCGACACACCGATCAACCGCGCCATCGCTGCCGCAGGCCCCGCCGCGAACGCGCTGGCCTCGGGCGTCGGATCCGCCGCGTCTGCTGTCGGTGCCGTGGCCAGCCCCATCGTCTCGGCCGTGGGCAATGCCCTCCAGGGCGAGTTTGGCGCGGGGTCGGCGCCCTATGGCATGGACGCCGCGCAAATGGCCGAGCTGCGCGAGTCGGGGATCGTGCCTCCCACGCCGGGCGGGGGGACTTTCCTCCAGCGGCTGAACGAGGGCGCCGTCAACGCGCTGGCCCCGGTAGTCGACGCGGCCGGGCGCGTGGCGAGCGTCGCAGGCGCCGGCATGGGCGCGGCCTCGAACGCGCTGATCGACGCCGGCGTGCCGCGCGATATCGTCGCGCTGCCCGAGGCGTTCGCTGGGTCGCCCAACAGTCTCGTCAAAGGGTGGGAGGGGCCAACATACAACCCGCTGCGGGCGGGCAACGCTGCGGTCGAGGCGCAGGTAGCGTCCGAAGCCCGAGCGGCGCAGGCGACGGCTCAGGTCGCACAGGCAGCGCGCGCCGACGCGCAGGCGGCGCCGTTGGGCGCGGACTTTACTGCCAACCCGCTGGCCGCAGGATACAAGCCGCCGGCGCCGGCCGGTCCTACGTCGCCCAATCCGGTGGTCGGCGGGATGGTTGGCGGCGGTCAGCCCCCGGTCGGCGGGATGGGCGGCGGCGGTCCACCGGGACCGCAGAGCATGGGCGCTGCGGCATCGCGCGATATGTCCAACCCGGCCGATATCGCCATGTCGCCCGCACAGGTCCAGGCGTATCGGTCGGACGCGGAACTCGCACGGCTGCTGGAAAGACAACAGCCGAACTTCCGCGATGCGACGGCGTACGTGCCCGGAGTGACCATCAATTCCGCCGAAATGGAGCAGACCGTAAACACCGCGCGCGAGTTGAAGGCGCTGAATATGACCGCGCCCGACGTAAGCCAGGAGGCCAAAGATACGGCGGCATTCAACAACGATGCGCGCGACACCTACGTCAAATCTATAATCCCTGGCAAGGGCGGCCTGCTCGGCCAAAAAGAAGCGCAGCAGACGCAACTCGACAGCGACTATCCGGCAGCATTCGCGAACAAGACGGCGGCCGATGCGCAGCCAGTCGCCAACGTCATCACCGATATGCTGGCAACCCCTCGTGGCCTAGAGAACACCCAGCTTCAAAAGTACGTCGCGCCGCTGCTCGACCGTTTGACCAACGCAGACGGCACTCTGAAAACAGACCCGGAGCAACTCTACGGGCTGCGCGAAGACATCAACCGGATGCAGTCGAAAGCCTCTCAAGCGGACGATCCGAACCTGTCTCACGTCGCTGGGCAACTGCGCACCATCAATGTCGCATTGGATCAGGCGATAGAAAGCGGCGCTCCTGGATATCGCAATTACATGGACAATTATGCAGCCGCGCAACGCGGCATCGACCAGACCGAGGTTCTGCAAGGCCACGAGCCGGGACTGTACGATCAGCAAAATCGCATCACCTACGGCAACATGCATCGGATGATGAGCGATATCGTCGAAGGGCGTGCAGCGCCGGGACTCAATCAGTACAAGTCGATTACCGACGACACGATGGACAAACTCTGGAACCTACACTCCGATCTAAGGCGCTCTGCCAGCGCGCAGGAATTGGCCCGGGCACAAGGCTCGGATACCGCACAGAATGCGTGGGACATGGTTAAGGGCGCGATGAACGGGTCGGCCGGAACCATTGGCGCGCATGTCGCTGGCACGATATTGTCAGGTCCAGCGGGCGGACTGCTCGCAGGAGTCGGCAAGAACATGCTTGCCAATATGTTTGCGCAGCGGACACTACGGCAGCAGACGGCGCGCGGCATGGCCCTGCTCCATCCGCCGCAGCAAAATGCGCTGATGCCGCCTCCGTAAGTCGCATCAGCCCCAATCGTTGGCGTCCCATCGCGCCAAATTGCTTGCCGGCGTCGGAGGCGATGCCGTCTTGGAGGCGGCTTGCGTCCGAGGGGGCGGCTGCGGCGGGTGCAGCAACTCCATCCCGCGCTTGGTGTCGCGCGCAAGGCGCCGTGCTTTACGCCAATCCAGGATGAACCCTGCCGCAAAGATGGCAACGGCCAGTGCCATGATGTGCATGCCAAGCGCCTCCCCGGCGCCGTTCGCTTTAACCCAAAGGAATCCATATATGCGTATTTTCCCGATTGCCCTCGGCGCGATGCTGTTCGCGCTGCCCGCGTTCGCGCAGACGATCGCACCAACGACCGCCGATGCGATCCAGTCTGCGATGACTCCAATTCTCGAAGCCGTCAGCACCGCAGCCGTCGCGCTGATCGGCACGGCGGTCACGCTGCTGACGCTGTGGATGCGGACGCGGTTGCAACAGATGACCGTTGCCGCAGCGGTCGCGACCGCCGGCGGCCAGGTCATCGCGCAGGTCGTAGCCGGCAAGGTTCCGCTGACCGATGTGCATGCGTCAGGTGCGGCAGTCGTGACGGCCGCGAACGCCGCGCTGAACGCTGTGCCATCAGCCGGCTCCGCGCTGGGCCAGACCACTGCCACGATGGCTGCCAAGGTTGCCGGCTACGTCGGAAACCAGTTGCCCGCGCTGCTCAACACCACGCCTGTGCCCGTCGCCGGCGGGACCATCCTCAAGACCTGAAACCCTCGCGATTCGGAGCAGCCTCATGCACCCCTACTATAGTTCCCGCCGCCGCTTCCTCGCCCGCAGCGCCGTGTTCGCGGCCCTCGGCGCAGCCGCTTGCACCGCAGCCGCGACACCGACATCGGCGGCGGTGACAGCGGCGGTCGCCTCGATCACCGGCATCATCTCCGACGTGCAAGCGATGGTCACGACCGGCACGCTGACCGCCGCGCAGTTGACCGATGCGCAGACCCAGATTGCGGCGCTGAACGCGCAGGTCGCGGCGCTGAACGCTGCGAGCACGACACCATCGGCGGCGGTTTCGACCGTCACCAGCATCCTGACGACGCTGTCTGCATATCTGCCGTTGATCCTGCCGATTATCGGACTGTTGGCGTCACCGACCGCCAAACCCGACACGCCCATCCAGGCGTCGTTGCGCGCGCATCTGGCGGCCCTGCATCACGCGGCGGGCGTCTGATGGTCGCGGTATTGCTCGGGCGCAAACCGGCCGTCGCCGATCCGCGCGTGCCGTTCCTGCATTCGCTGACAGCGGCGGCGCCGCTGCCCGATCCGCCGCCGTGGGCGAACTGGTATGCGGGTGTTACCGAGTGGCCGATGCTGGGCAACGACATCGCCGGCGATTGCGTCTGCGCGATGGCGGGGCACGCGACGCAGCAGTTTTCGAACTACCGCGACCAGGAGTTGACGCCAACGACGGACGAGGCGCTCGCACTCTATTCGGCAATCACCGGCTACGATCCGACCAACCCGGCGACCGATCAGGGCACGGTCGTCATGGGGCCGAGTGGGCTGATGCAATACTGGGCGACCCATGGTGTCGTGTTCGGCGGCGCGAACAGCAAGGCCGGCGGCTTTGCCCAGGTGCAGATCGAACCGAGGTTGGATAGCATCCGACAGGCGATCCACTATTTCGGCGGGATTGGGCTGGGCATCAACCTCCCGGAATGCGTCGTTGCCGGCGCCATGATCCCGTACATGTGGGGTGATTTCGCCGGCGCGGTCGCGGGCGGCCACGAAGTCTGGGTCGACGGCTACGACGTCTCCGTCGGCGGCACGCGGTATTTCGATTTTGTCTCGTGGGGCCAGCGGTATCGGATGACCGCAGAGTTTCTGCTGGCGGTATCGGAGGAAGCGGTCGCGATCTACGACGCGGACAGCATCAACGCGCGCGGTTTGAACGCCGACGGCATCGACGTGGCGACGCTCACGGCCGCGATGGCGTCCCTGGCGGCGTGACATGGCGACCGAGACAGACACATCGGGAACGTGGTCGTCCGAAACTTTACGCCAATATTTTGCAACGATTATCAATGACAACAAGGCGCATTCGGAAACGCGCCTCACCGAGTTGGAGCAGCGCATCTTTGCGACCATCGAGGCCAACGACAGCCGGTACAAGGAACGCTGGGAAGCGGTGCAGGCCGCAATCGCAGGCGCGCGCGCGATCTTGGAGACACGGCTGGAGGGCATGGACCGCGCCGGCACAATCCTTGCCGAAAACGTCAACCGCGTCCCTACCGTTCTGGATCGTGAGATAGCGCGTCTGACCGTGCTGACAGACGAGAAGTTCGTAGGCGTACAGCGCCAGTTCGCGGACAAAGCACAACTGGCGAACGCCGCAGAAACCGCCGCCGCTACCGCCGTTGCCGCTGCTCTGCAAGCACAGAAGGAAGCTGCCAGCGCGCAGAACCAAGCCAACGCGGCGAGCATTACCAAGAGCGAGGTCGCGACGAACAAACAGATAGCGGACCTTCAGAGCCTCATCGCCGCGAAAACCTCCGCCCTCGACGACAAGCTTGTGACGGCGACCGAGAGGCTCACGCGGATCGAAGGCAACATGACGGGAACGGCCTCGCGCCGCACCGAAGGGCGCCTCGATCTTGGCACCGTCCTCGGCGCCATTTCCCTGGTCGTTGTGGTGTTGGGCGGCGTGCTGGCGCTCGTGGCTTACGCGCATCCGCCGCAGGCCGCGTCCGCCGATGCCGCACGCTGACAGGAGCCTGACCATGCCAGTCGACCTTGCGCCGCTGCTCCAACTGCACAACCGATTCCCACAGCGGGCGCTGTGGCGGCTGACGCCGGCCGGCATCGCCATCGGCGCAGGCGCAGCCATTGGCACGCCCGGCGACCCGCTGACGGTGCTGCGCGTATGGGGATGGTTCGCGGCGCCCATCCGCGCGTCGGCCGCAGCATACGGCGTGCCCGTCGAATTGATCGTAGCCGCCATCTGTTCGGAGAGCGCGGGCGGCGAAACCGACCTTGACGTCGTCGTCACGTCGCGCCGCGAGGAACCGGGTTATCGCAGCGACGCGGCGACGCCCGACCGCGTGAGCGTCGGGTGCATGCAGACGCTGTTGTCGTCGGCGTCGGAGGCGGTCGGCCATACCGTGACCGCCGCCGAGCTGCTCGATCCGGCCGTGAGCATCGACGCCGGCGCGCGCATCATCGCCAACGCAGCAGGCGCGACGGGCCTGGACCCGCCGCTGGTCGCCGCAGCCTACAACGCAGGCGGCCTGTATCTGGACACGCCTACGGCGAACCGGTGGGGCCTCGTCTGCTATCCCAGCGGCACCGGGCGATACATCGACGAGAGCGTGGCGTGGTTCAACGACGCAATGCGGGTGTCGTCGGCAGACCCCACGCTCGCGGGCGCCGCGCCCAGCTACGCCCGCGATATGGCGGCGGCAGCATGAGCGACCGCCATCATCATACCGGCCGGGAAGACGAGGGCGATTCCGACTGGTTGCGCAGCGCCCTTTCGACCATCAACCGCAAACTGGATACCATCATGACAACCCTCGCAGACATTTCCGCAGCCGTCGCCGCAGAACAGACCGTCCAGGCGTCGGTCATCACGCTCCTCGAAACGCTGTCGGCCGACCTGACCGCAGCCTTGGCTTCGGGCGACCAGACGGCGATGGAGGCAATCGTCACGCAGATCGACACCAACGCCGCAGCCCTGGCCAGCGCCGTAACCGCCAACACCCCGGCCGCTACCACCACGCCGACCGTGCCCGCTACCGGATCGTAGCCGCGCCTTGATCGTAGACGCGGCCGGGAGCATGATCCGCGCGGTCCCAACGGTATGACGACGACGCCGGCCCCAGGTTCCGGGGGCCGGCGTTTTCGTATCCAACCCCCGAGCGGGGGCAAACCTACTTACCGACACCGACCTCAATCTATGTCCCTGTTTTTCGAACCCCCAAACCTCGGAGGCATACGGGACACGGATCCGCGATATGCCGGTTTGTGTTCACGAGCGCAACCGACCCCTGCGTCAATCGGTCGCCACGTCGCGCGAAACCGGCGGAAAGGCGCCGATATTGATGGTCGGAGTGAGAGGATTCGAACCTCCGGCCCCTGCGTCCCGAA
>QGNH01000685.1_pt1 | contig 30542 bp, 36 predicted proteins | sample 1735481 | NCBI WGS metagenome assembly QGNH01 (sample SAMN09239004, study PRJNA386568) | Viral metagenome, whole genome shotgun sequencing project. | reverse complement strand
TGATAGAAGAGAATGGTATTTACTAAATTAACTCACGATAATAAATGGAAATGCCGCCAGGTCTTCTGGCGGCATTTCTCTATTACCAAAAGACTTAGTTGCATACGTGAAATCATTGGCTAAAAAAAGATTTACTTCTTAGATTTTTTGGTGAAGAGTTCGAACTATTTTCACTAATGTTGGCAATAATTCACATATGTATATGCAAAAATCAGTCTCATCTAACAAATATCAATATCTATTTTACGAAGTACTTTGGGATTTTAACCCACCATTAATAACAGATCATCAACATGCGCCGACCATGTTTAGCAACGCAGAATCTCTTAGCGCAAGAGCTTATGGCTTCCAATATAGTGAAGCCATTTTAGATCTTGAAGATAAGGTTAAAGAACGTTTCTGGGAAATCTCTAATGAGATTTGCACACGACAACAATTACTTATTTTGAAATTGCTAGCCGAAGGTCTAACACAAATAGAGATTTCAAAAAAATTAGGCATAAATCAGTCGTCAATCTCAAAATGCATCCTAGGAAATACTTCGTATTCACAATATGGCAAGAAATGTAATCCAAAATTTTATGGCGGGGTAACTAAGAAACTTAGAAAAGTTATCAAAAATGATAAAGAAATGCAAGAATTATTCGCCAAAATAAGAGAATTACAGGAACCAATTTTGTGAATTATAACTGCCAATATTAAGCTATTAATATTGAAGTCATGTTCCTTATGTGAAGGCAGGCTGGTCTGCCCTTCATTGAGTAATAAGTAAACGGAATACTAAGGCGCTTTGAACGCTTTTTTCTTGGTTCGATTCCAAGTTACTCAGCAAATAATATTAATTTTACATAACTATCTATATTTTACTATATAAAGTATATGGAAAATATAGATGAGCAAAAAATAATATCAGAATATTTATCTCTTAAGCAAAAGAGAAGAGATAATAAAAAATCTATTGTAATAAGAGATGATGGTAGTTTTTTAACTTCTGTGGTATATACGGAGCCTTTTTTTGCAAAAAAGGTAATAGATTATTTTTCTCCACAATTTAAAGTAAATGATACATTTTTAGATCCTTGTGCTGGAAGAATGGCATTTTACAATAATTTGCCAGAGCCCAAAGAATTCTGTGAAATTCAATTAGAAAAAGATTTTTTAAAATATGATAAGCCTGTTTCTTGGATATTCGCAAATTTTCCCTGGCGGGGTAAAGTCTACTCTTCACTATCAGAGCATGCATTGAAATTAAGTAATAATGTTGTTTCTCTTGTTAAATTTAATACTGCACTTGGAACCAATAAAAGATTAAATGATGCCAATAAACATAATATGTATCTTAAAGAAATAATTCGTATTCCGTGGAATATGGCTGGATTTACGTTTCCTGATGGATCTGTAAAAAGCCCAGAAGGATTTCTTTTAACAATTTTACATTGGCAAAAGAATTGGCAAAATGGCAGTACTTGGAATGAGTGGAAGTCAAAATGAATAAAGCTACAAAAATTCTTCTTGCTAAATCTTCGATTAAGACCATTAAGCAGGCGATTCAAGAATTAAAAAGAATTTCTTCATTTGATTTACAGGAGCTTTCAGATGGGAAATTTCTTGTCGCTGATAAACTCTCTAAACAAGAAGCTGAGCTGATGATTAATTTGCATCAAATGGATATTTTTGTAAATTATTTTTCAAGAACTGCAAATGTTGAAAGACCATTGCCATTTTCACAAGTTTTCTCCAAATCTGAATTAATAGAATTTGTTAAAAATATGAAGGTGAATAAATTATGAAAAATAAGACAGAAAGGGTTCAATTAAACATTTTACCTTCTAAACAATTACGTGATGTACTTAAAGCCGCGCATGATAAATTTTGCGAAACCTATATTAGGGTTTCTTTTTCTGCATATGTAATTTCTCTCATAGAAAAAGGAATGATATTAGATCAACGAGAAATGCAATTGCGATCTTTAATGGCGGCACAATATGCCGAAGAACAATTCTCTGAGGCAAAAAAATGATTTATTTAATTTCACAAATAGTGCTCCTTGGATTTGGAATGTCATATTGGTCATCTTGTGTTTTACAAAAAGTTAATAAATGAAACCATCTCAACAATTAGAATTAATTTTCCTTAAACAAGAATTTCCATATCTTTCAAGTCTTAAATTAGATTTAACTGATTCTCAAGAATTAAATTTCTTCCTCAAGATTAAGGAAGAAAGACTTAGCCAAAAATTTAGACCTGTTAAAGATCCAGAAGCGTCTTTCCGTAAATATCTTCTTGATAAAATAGATGATTTTGTGCGATTTGCAAGATTAGCTTGATATATTCTGGGAATAATTTAATATAACTATGTCAAACATAGAGCTTGGATACAATAGCTTGATACAAATTGTTTAACTAATTGGGTTTATATGGCAAAAGCTAAAAAAATATTATTGGAAAATATTCCTGACATTCTAGAAGATGGTGTTGGTATAATCTCGCGTCAGATTACTTTACTAAGTAATAAGGAGTCTCTGGAGCCAGAAGAGTCTAAAATTCTTATTTCTTATTTAGCAACTCTTCAAACTATATTTAAAGAATATAGATTAGAAGAAGCTTCTATTAAGAAGGAACTTAAAGATTTATCGCAATCAGAATTATTAGCTCTTATGAGAACAGAAGTTAAAAACAAATGAGCGATCTTCCTCTATCCTTTCGCCCTATGAAAAAAGAAGACTACGGATATGTTATTGCCTCATGGTCTAGAGAATTTTATAAAACAGATCCTATTAAATTAATGGATCACCAAGATTATGTGCCTTGGCAAACTTCTAGAATTAATTGGTGTATAGGATGTACACCAATCTTAATTGCTCATCTTCAAGATGAACCAGATTCTATTGTAGGATTTATTTGTGCTACCAATCTTAATGAAGACGATCTTCTTGTTCATTGGATAAATGTTAAAGGTATTTTTAGAAGATTCGGGGTTGCTAAGGAACTTCTTAAACAATTTCAATATAAAAATCTTCTTTTCTCTCATTATTTTCATCTTTTCCACAAGATTAAGGATAGACATACGGAATTAAACTACAAACCTCTTATGGTGATTTCGTAATAAGGGCAAAAATATGACAAATAAAAATTTGATGCTAAAATTAGCCAAACAAGAATTGGCAAAAAAGCAATCATATATTTTACCAGATTTATTAGGATCTGCATTTAAGGAACAATTAGATTTTATTAAAGATTCTTCTAAAAGAAAATCTGCTTGTTGTACTCGTCGAGCCGGCAAAAGTTATGGAGTTGGACTTTATTTAATTGATGAGTGCCTTAAAACTAAATGTAATTGTCTTTACGTTGCCAGGACTAAAGAATCAGCCGAAAACATAATGTGGAATGATATTATTGATGTTGTTATTAAGAAGTATAATATTAAAGTTACTCCGGGTATTTCTAAATTAACTCTTAAATTTGAAAATGGTTCTATTCTTTACTTAGTTGGAGCTGATGCTAATGAAAAGCAGATGCGCGCATTAGTAGGTAAAAAGTATAATTTAATAGTAATTGATGAGTGTCAGTATTTTAAGAACGATCTTGAAATGTTAGTTCTTAAAGTTCTTATGCCAAGTCTTGGAGATACTAACGGAACGGTATGTCTTATTGGCACTGTGGGTAATGAAATCTCAGACTCTAATTTTTGGTATAGTGTTAATCATGGGAAACCAGGCTGGTCTGCACACGAATGGCACTGGAAAGATAATCTAAGCATTAGAGATACTGTCCAAATGCAAGTAGATGATTTACTAAAAGATAATCCTAAAATAGCTAATACCGATTGGTTCCAACAAGAATATGAAGGTAAATGGCTATCAAATATAGATATGAGGATTTATAGTTCTACTAAGAATAATTATATTGATCATTTGCCAAATGGTTTTCATATTGGTGCCACCTATAATTTAGGAATGGATCTTGGATTTATTGATGGCACTACCTTCTGTGTAACCGCTTATAATAATGATATCGACAATAGAATGTATACTATTGAATCTAAAAAATATACTGGATTAATTGTTACTGAAATCGCCAATACTATTAAGAAATATAGAAGTAAATATAATTTTAATAATATGGTTGTTGATGCTGGTAGCCAAGGCAAAACCATAGTAGAAGAATTGAAGAGAATACACGGATTACCATTAGTTGCTGCTCAAAAATTAGGAAAAGAAGCACATGTGGCATCTTTGAATTCTGACTTCATTACCGATAACGTACTTATCTTAAAGTCAGGTAATGAACAATTAATTAAAGAATTAGATACTTTAATCAAAGACAAAAAGGCTATGGAACAAGGAATTTGGAAAGAATCAGATAGTAAAAAAAACGATATTTGCGATGCTTTGCTTTATTCACACCATTTTTCCAGACATTATTGGTATACTGCTAAACCAAAACAATTAACTAATGATGAAATTGTTCGCAATTTCATCATCAACAAATATTGTACACAAAAAGAACAATTTATTAAAGAAGACGATTATTGGAGCGATTTAAATGACAATTGATTTAGAACAAATAAAAGCATTGGTAGACCTACTCACTACTAATAAATTGGATTTTCTTAAGGTTGGAGAGATTGAAATTAAAAAATCTAAATATGAATCTATCCAAAATCAAGAAATTCTGCCCCAGGATCATGAGTCGAAAGATGAATTTATGAGAGATCTAACATTCGCTAGCTCTAATGCTGATGAATTAACTCTCTCAGAGATGTTGTCTCTCTACCCCGTGACAAAAACACCCAAAGGAAAATAATCAATGACAAAGAAATCTAAGATCGGTGTCACAAGAACAAAACCAAAAAAATCTCCAGATTCTGCTACAGATTTTCTTTTCTCAACAGAAAATGTTAAGGTTATTAATTCTTATAAAAATAGATTAAAGAATAATGGCGTGGATTCATGGTGGGTTGTTCAAGACCCAAAAAAATTGCACGAATCTGTTGCACAATGCATATCTACAATAGAAGCAACACAAACTAAACGAAGAATTCAAAATATTCAATTCGCTAGAGCTTATGGCAATTATGAATCTATTGGATTGCCATTTAATAACGCTTCCAGATACGCAGGGCAAGGTTTTACTACCCAAGCAAATAATAGAGTAACACTTAATGTGGTTCAACAGGTAGTGGATACAGCAGCTTCTAAAATTGCAAAAGATAGACCAAAAGTTTCTTTTATAACTTCAGGAGAAAAAGATTACCGCCTCCGTATACAAGCCGCACAAATGACAAAATATATTGGAGGAATTTTCAAACAAGCTAAGGTTTATGAACAATCTGAATTGGTCTTCCGCGATGCAGCGGTTACAGGTACAGGTTATCTTCAGGTTTATGAAGAAAATGACCAAATCAAAACAGAATGGATTCCCTCTCTTCAAATGATTGTAGATGAATTAGATGGTCATGCACAAAAACCAAGATCTATGCACCGTTGGAAATTAATAGCAAGAGACCAATTAATGACCATGTTCAAATCTGAGCCAGATAAAGTTGATAAAATATCTAAATGTGATCCTTATCTAACTGGATATATGGCTGTCAAAGCTACCGTAGATATGCTAAAAGTTGTGGAATCTTGGCATTTACCATCTGAACCAAATGCAAAAGATGGTCTTCATGGCATAACCATAGAAAATTGTACCCTCCTAAATGAAGAATATCATGATGATTATTTTCCAATTATTATCTGGAGATGGATGGATAATTTTATGGGCTTCTTCGGAAGATCTATTACAGAAGAAATTCTATCTTTACAAAAAGAAATAAATGAACAACTCGCCGTTATTCAACAATCTCAAAGATTAGTCGCAAGACCTCTTATCCTCCTTCCAACAGAAGCCTCTATTCCAAAAGATCATATAGGCTCTAATGATATTGCAAGAATTATTAAATATTCAGGCGGAAACCCACCAACTTGGGTCACTCCAACTGCACAAAATCCAGAAGTTTATAATCATTTAAATTGGTTGGTCCAACAATGCTTCGCAAGCGTTGGTATCTCGCAAGCATCCGCCTCCGGCATGAAACCATCTGGCGTTGATTCCGCCGTTGCTCTGAGAGAAGTTCAAGATATAGAATCTGGAAGATTTGCTATGGTCGCACTTCGCTGGGAACAATGGTTCGTAGATATCGCAAGAATTATAGTGGATCGCTCAAAACAATTATTTATATCAAATCAGAAACTATCTGTCTCAGTAATGGAAAAGAAAATTCTAAAAGAAATTAAATGGAAAGATGTTGATATTACAAATCAACCATTTGATCTAATCACTTTTCCAACTTCACAATTACCAGATACCCCAGCAGGTAGAATGCAAACTATTACTGAAATGATTGATAATGGATTTATTTCCAGAGAATTTGGAGCCGAACTTCTTAATATTGACCCAGATTTAGAAAATGCTGTTAATTTCCAAACTTCTTCTCTAAGAAGAACAGAACAAATGATTTCTAAAATGGTCGATACCGGAGAATATACAAGACCAGACTCTTATCTAAACTTACAACAAACCCTAAGCACAGCTAATGGTATCTATAATCAATTATGTATAGATGATTGCACCGAAGACCGTCTCGAACTCGTTAGACAGTTTATTACCGATGTAATTGACCTACAAAATCCACCACAACCACAAGGTCCAGCTCAAGGACCAGAGACACCTCCTCCGCCTCCGCAAATGATGCCACCTGGACCAAATGGGGCACCAATGATGGCTCCTTCACAACCAAATGAACCTCCTCCCATGCCCATGCAGGCTGTCAACCAGCCATTGAGTCAATAATATGAGATATATGGACTTACCGGCAATTTACGTTACAGAAAAATCTCTGAAACTCTCAAATTAAGAAATCAACCACTCTCACAATAAGGAATTTTATGTCCATAGAACGTCAACCATTCGATCCAGCAACTGTAATGTCAGGAAATTCCTCTTCCTCCATAGGCACAACCGGATCAACTAAGATTATTACTTCATATAAATCATCTGAAACTTCAGATGATAAAAGAATCAAATCTATTGATACAATTGCCAAATCCTTAGAAGATAAAGAACCAGAAACTACAACTTCTGAAACTTCCTCAGCTCCCGAAACTCCTAAAAAAGATGCATGGAAACGTGCCCACGAAATGGAAAGAAAAGCACAGGAAAAAGAAAAACAAGCCAAAGCAGAAATTGCAAAGGTTAAAGAATTTCAAGATTTTGTAGAACAAGCTAAAAAAGATCCCACAGTCCTTGCAAAAGCTATGGGAATGAGTACACAAGAATTCTATTCTAAATATACTAACCAAATGTATGGAATACCAGAGGAAACTAAACCCGAAGTTAAAGAGACAACAGAACAACGCCTAGATCGTATCGAACAAGCACGCATTCAAGATTATCAATCTAATGCTACAAGAGAATATGAAAGAGCTAGAAAAGATTATGTCTCTAATAAAATTATCCCAGCTCTTAATGATCCCGACAGATTTGAACTAATTCATAAAAATGGCAAAGAACAACTCGCCGAAAATATGTACGATATTATGAATGCCTATTATACAGAAACTTTTGACAAATCTACCGGCAAAGGAATAGAATTAGACCCTATCGAAGTAGCAGAGGCTATGGAAGCCAGATTAACAAAAGAAACTGAAGATAAAATCAAAATATATAAGGAAACTAAAAAATTCTCCGCGCTCTTCTCAAAAGAAGAAAAATCTCAATCTAAAAAAACTATCGCAGGCACCTCAGAAATTAAAAAAATTAATGAATCAAGCACCTCATCTCTTCAAGAACGTCAAAATATAAAAGAAAGAAGAGAAGATAAACGTGCAAGAATTCTTAAATTATTAGAATTAAAAGATCATTAAGTGCATAATAATATATATTATTTGATCGAACTACATTAATCTCGATCAAACAAGTTGGACAACTCCTCTTTATCGCTGGATTTAGCGAAACAATTCATCGGATATAACCCGAATTGATAGGAACTAACCAAATTATAATAAACACTTTATAATGGAGTTTCTAATATGGCTACAGGTTATAATCAAACAAGTTTTGCTTCTGTTCTAAAAGAATGGTACGACGACGACGGGCTCACAAATGCGACATATAAGGGCAATCCTTATTGGGCTAAATTACCAAAGAAATCAGCTGGTGGTTTAGATTTCATTCATCCAGTACAATACGCGACATCACAAGGTCGTAGAACAGTTTTTTCTCAAGCGCAATCTTCAGGTAATTTAACTGGTATGTTAGCTGCTAAGTTCGCAATGACTAGACAAGAGAACTGGCAATCTGCTTCAATCTCAACTGAATTATATTACTCGGCTAAAACTGATCGTGGTGCATTCGTTGACGCTGTAGTAAAAGCTACAGATGACTGTATGAGGAATTTAGGAAATGCTCAATCAGTCGCTCTCTTCGGAGATGGAACTGGTCTTCGTGGCAATATCTCATCTGGAACAACCTTAGCCTCAGCAGTTTTAACTCTCGCAATCCCAGCTAATGCTGTTTACTTCGAAGTTGGTATGGAATTAGATCTTTGTGCCGCAGGAACTCAAACTCCAAGAGCTTATGGTTCTGCTGGTCACGGTCTTTATGTGGGTAAAGTAGATCGTATCTTAGGCAACTTAACCATTGTAACTACCCTTGATGGAACTACTACCTGTAATATTACAGATGCTACAAACGGCATTCCAACCGCTGCAACAGGCGACTCAATCTTTATTAGATCAGATGAAAATGCAGTTCTACAAGGTTTCGGATCATGGATTCCTTATGGTGGACCAACTTCTGCTCTTTTTAATGGAGTTGATCGTACTGTAGATCCAGTTCGTTTAGCTGGTCTTTATTTAGACGGTACTAACATGTCTCTATCAGAAGTTTTGATTCAATCAGCTTCTAACGTTATGAGAGAAGGCGGAGAATTAACTCATTTTGCAATGTCTTTCGGTAATTTTGCTCAATTAATCAAATCTCAAGCTGCAAGAGTTCAAATTATCTCTAATATAAGAGATCAAGTTACTCCAGATATCGGATTCGACGGCGTAGAATTAATGACCTCAGCTGGTCCAGTAATAGTAATGCCAGATAGAAACTGTCCTCCAAATCGTGTCTACGGTTTAAATATGGATACTTGGTTATTTGAACACATTGCTGATCCTGTGCAATTATTTGATATAGACGGAAATACCGTTCTACGTCAAGCAACTGACTCAGGTGTTGAAATGAGATTCTTCTCAACAGGTCAAGTAGTTTGCCGTCAACCAAGCTCGAATATTGTTATTAATGTTCCCGCTGCTTAATGAATAAGCAAGGGGGATTTAAATCCCCCTTGCCTTTCTATAAAGGAAAAAACAATATGGCAAATAATGTATGTTATAATCAACTTTTTACTGATAGACCAGAATCTCATCTTGCTGATGGATATGTCTCTATTGGAGCTGCTGGCGCTCCAACTTTTGTTAATCAATTGTCTCCTACCATTAGCGCAGTAACTCGCCTTAGCACCGGAGTATACACAATTTCATTATCAGAAAACTGGCCAGGTCTTTTATATGCCGCAGTTCATAGCGTGATTCCGGCTACTCTATCTCCGGCATATTTAGGCGTTCAGTTAAATTCTCATACCGTAGGTGTAGCTGCATCAGGACAATCAATACAATTTACTTTTAATGTTGGTGGAACTCCGACAGATCTTCCTAATGGAAGTGGATTCGTCTTCTTATTAATTTTGAAGAACTTATCCTCAGGAGTTTAATATGGCTTTACCACAAAAAGCATTGCTCTTAATTGCAAAAAGTATGAAAGATAAAGGTCTTTCCAGCTCTTCTCCTGCATATGAAGATGATGGAGAAGATCAAGAATCTTCTGCATCAGAAGAACGTTTACTTGAATGTGCTCAACATCTAATAGATGGGGTCAAATCTGATGATGCTAAGGCTGTTGCTGAAGCATTTAAAGAAATGTTCTCATGTTGTGAAATGCAACCACATCAAGAAGCTGATGATGATTCTGAATGAATGCTCAAAAGAGCAGTTAAAGAAAATCTTGCTGCTCTTTTCTCTTCCACAAATAAAAAGGAATGTCTTATATGACAACAACTCTTCAGAATATTATTACATTAACAAGACAACGAAGCAATATGGAGAATGATAACACAGTTACAGACTCCGAATTAACCTCTTATATTAATAATTCTCTGGCAGAGCTTGATGGTTTACTTGCCATCAGATATGAAGAATATAGATTAAAGAACTATATTAGCGTCCTATCAGGTGGTGCGTCTAATATCATTCCAATTCCCTCTGACTTCTGGAAATTAAGAGGGGTCGATTATCAATTACAAAATACTGTGCCTTCAAATGCTCCTATATGGTATGCTTTAAAAAGATTTGAATTTCCTCAAAGAAATAGATTTAATAATAATATGGTCTATGCTTCTTCTTTATATGGGAAGAATATTGGATTTTATTTAGGAGCACAAGGTATAATATTAACACCAGCCTCTTATGCTGCCGGCACCTATCAGGTTTGGTATACTCCAAAATTTGTTACTCTAATTGCTTTAACAGATATTCTTGATCTCTATATGGATACTCAGGCTTGGATAGAATATGCTATCGTAGATTGTTGTATTAAAATATTTAATAAACTTAATCTTGATCCATCGGGATATGCTATGGAAAAAGAAGCACTTAAACATAGAATTGAAGCAGAATCTGATAATAGAGACACATCTGGTCCACAATGTGTAATTGATTCAGCAAGCCAATCATATAATGATTTCAATGGTAACTATGGCGGGTTTAACGGATACTAATATGGCTTTAAAGCAATTAAAAAGATTATCCGTAAGTGAAACTTCTTCCTTAGAAGATATTGTTAGAGCAATAAATGTTATTCAAGGCAATGTAGCAAGTTCAGTTGATCCAATAGCAATTAATGTGGCAAATGATTCAATTGTTTTAATTAACATTAAATTATTTGCTGGTAAATTAAATGCCATTAATCACACATTAGGTAGACAGCTACTTGGTTATAATATAATGCTTCAAGGAACTGGTTCTCCAACTGCTATTATAGCAAATGATCAGAAGAATAATCCATCAATTCATCTAACTCTTTGGCTATTCACTTCCACGGATTGTGTTTGCAACATACAGGTCTACTAAGGAATAAATGTCAACTAATACAATTACACCAAATATGTCTCTTACTAATCCAACTCCAGGAGTTGAAAGTGGACCAGCATACGCTACTGATATCTCTGGAGATTTAGTTATTATAGATGGGCATACTCATACTGGAGCATCTAATTCTGATGGATTACAAATTCCTACCGCTGGTTTAAATATTAATGCTGATTTATCTTTTCAATCTAATAATTTAACCTCTGTTCGATCAACAAGATTTGATAATCAATCATTAGTTCTTAATGGTAGTAGTGATATTGGTGTTATCTATCAGAAACTCGGAGATTTATGGTATAATAATAGCGCTGGGACCCCAGTACAAATAACTTCAGGAGGAACCGTTCTTACTCTATCCGAGATTGCATTTAATGAGCAAATAGTTACTGGAAATATAACTCTTCCTTCAAATTCTTTAATTACATATTTAAATGTTCAATTACGTACATCTGTTCTATTTATTAGTTTGCCAGCCGCCAATGCGGTTCCTAGGGGAAGATATTTCTATATCAAAGATGATTTAGGGCGTGCCGCGACACATACTATAACTATCCTTGCCGCAGGCACTGATACCTTAGATGGAGCAGCCTCCTACGTTATATTAGAAAATTATGCATCTGTTTTAATAGTATCAGATGGAGCAGCTCAATGGGATGTGCTTCCATATAATAGAAAAGTACTAAGTGCAGAAACTCTCTCATTAAATAATGGTAGTGCCTTAGTTACTGATGCAACCTCTACTGTTACACTTGGGGGGACTCTTTCTGTAACTGGGCTTACAACTCTGGGAAATCTTTCTGTAACCGGATTATCTACCTTAACAGGTGGAGTTCTTTCTGGCAATAATATTACTTATGCATCTGCACTTTCTAATCCAACTTTATCTCAGGCAGATTTAACAACAAACTCTGGCTCTGGACAAGCTCTAACCATTCATGCTCAAAATGAAACTGGCACAACATCTAATGGTGGAAATTTAATTCTTAAAAGTGGAACTGGCACAAATTCTGATGGAATTGTTGCTATTTTTAATGGAACTTCTGCTAATTTTGCATTTGGCACAACTTTAAATACAATGAATGTTCCTTCATTAACATGGGGATCAGGTGTAGCTTCACCATCTTTATCTCAGGGCGATCAAATCTCTAATGCGCCTACTAATACAATTACAATAACCGGGCAGGCTGCTTATGCCTCTGCATCTGGCGCCAATAGAACTCCAGGTTCTATTAATTTGGCAGTAACTGTTCCAACAAATTCTGGAACAGTTAGAGGAAAAATAAATTTATTAGATGGAAGTAACACGTTCTTATCTTTTAATGCAGATTCTACAGGAACCAAAGCTGTCCTTGGTAGTGTTGCAATTTCATTAAATACATCTGCTTTTATAAATTTAGTAACACCTGCTTTAAGCTTAAATGGATCTACTGTTGGACTTTATACAACAAGTCCAATTGTTCAACCATCAAGAGTCGGTCAATTAACTAATTATGGTGGCGCGCCAACCCCAACCACATCAATCGCTGATGTAACTGGTTTATTCTCTCAATCTATAACCAATCAGAACTTTACTAATCTTTTAACTAAAATTAATGCAATAGAAGTTGCATTATCAGGTGCTGGTGGTGGTATAGGAGTAACCGCTTAATATGGCTTTTTTACAACCACAAACAGTTTCTCTATCATTCTCTGGCGGATTAAATTCTAAAACTGATTCTCTTCAGTTAAAACCACCAGCTGTTCTTTCATTGGAAAATGCTAAATTTGATAAAGTGGGGGCTTTAAACAAACGTCCAGGATATAATATTTTAGATAATTCCATCATGGGTGATGGACAAATTACCTCTGCTGTTGCCATAGATACATATAATGAAGAATTAAATCTATTTGATAATGTAAATATTTATACTTATATACCTTCTGTATCTCAATGGGTGTCTAGGGGTCCAGCAATTTCTGTTATTAATACAAATAATGAAGTGGTCAGATCAAATGCCGCCCAACAACTTAACCCAGATGTTGCTTATTTAGATAATATTAAAGTTTTTATATGGGAAGATTCTCGCGGACCATCTTGTAGATATTCTGTTATTGACCAAACAACAAATGCTTATATTATCGCCGATCAATTAATTATAGGGTCTTCCTATAAACCAAAAGCGGTCACATTTAATGATCTTATTTATATATTTTATATAGATAAAAATACTTTATATTATAGAATAATAAATCCAAGAACACCTAATTTAATTAGTCAGGCACAACCTGCCGCATCCGATGTTCTTTATAATGCGCCAACGACCTATCCATATGATATTACTGTCGCTGCCAGTTTAATAATAACTTATTTTAGCTCAGATGTATCTCTTGTCCTATTTACCATAGATGCGGCAGGCACAATTGCCAACCGTAATGTTATTGCCACCTCAACTAATGCTGTGGAAAATTTAGCTAATTTATCAGTTTCTGTTATTGAAGATTCAACAACTAATATTTGGATTACATGGAGTACTGGATCCAGAATTATTTGCTCAATACTCACAGCAGGATTTATTCCATTAAATTCTCTTATTGTTATTGATACGGTTCAATCTTCTCTCGTCTCTATCTGTGAATCTATTTCTTTGGGCTCTTTGCAGGTTATTTATGAAATTGTTGGCAATATATCTTCTAATCAATTTGTAAGGTCTCAAATTGTCCAATTGAATGGTGGACTTATCCTTATTGGACAATTACTTTCCGTTGGTATTGCTTCTAAACCGTATAGACAAGGTAATGATATTTTTATTAATTTAGCTTATCAAAGCCAAGGAACGCAATATTTTGTTAATGGTCCGATTCTACCATTGCAGAATACATATTTTACGGCTTTATTAACTAATAAACCATTTACTATTATCTCTAAGATTTCCGCAGGTGTCTCTGGTGGATTAAGAACAAATCATATGTTATCAGAGGTTGTGTCTTCTGCGCCTAATGTTTGGTTATGGGCAAATTTAGTTAAAGATAAATTAATATCTGAGGGGAGTACCACTTTTACTTTACTTGGTGTTTCCGGAACTACATCAGATTATTCTTCTACTAATAAATTTAATAATGTTACTTTTTCTAATAATCTTTTGTTCGTTGGGGGAATTTTACAATCTTATGATGGGGTTTCTGTTTCTGAACAGAATTTCCATCTTTTCCCAGAAGATATAACATATTCTATCATTCCTGGTATTGGAAATTTATCTGCCGGACAATATCAATATCAAATGCTTTATGCATGGACAGATAAATTTGGTCAGATTCAATTAGGAACTCCAAGTCCATCAATAACAATCACCGCTGCTACTAATGATGCTCCAGCATTTCTTGTGCCAACTCTTAGATTAACTGCTAAGAGCAACGTAGTTATTAAAATATATAGAACACAAGTTAATGGAACCGTTTTTCAAGAGACAACAGATGAATTAGCTCCATTATTAAATGATACGTCTGTAAATGTAGTATCATTTATAGATATAAATGCAGACGCAGATATTAGTGCTAATCAAGTAATTTATACAACTGGTGGTGTCTTTCCTAATTCTGCCCCACCATCTTGTTCATTAATTACTTTATATAATGATCGTGTGATCCTAGGTGGATTAGAAGACCCTAATTTACTTTGGTTTTCTAAGAATAAAGTAGATAATAGTAATTATAACACTATCCCCATAGAATTTACAGCTTTAAATACGCAAGGAGTAAATCAACTTGGTGGACCAATCACAGCATTAGCTTTAATGGATGATAATTTGATCATCTTTAAAAAAGCGGCTATCTTTATTATGAGTGGTGATGGCACCAATGATGAAGGTGGTGGGACTCCTTTTAATGTTCCTCAGTTAATTACACAATCAGTTGGGTCAATCAATGCAAATTCATTACAATTAACTACTAATGGATTACTTTTCCAAACTCCTAATAAAGGAATTTGGATGTTGCCAAGATCATTAGGCACGCCAACATATGTTGGTTCTGGGGTTGATAATGAGGCTAAACAGTTTATAGTTTCATCTTCTAATTTAGATCCTAATAGTAATTCAGTTATTTTTACAACTTCTTCTGGACCAGCATTAGTTTATGATTATCTAATTGAGCAATGGTCAACATGGACCAATCATAAATCAATTGATGGAGTAATTTTTAATGGACAATTTACATTTGTAAAAACAAATGGTGCAGTTTATCAACAAGATTCTAATATTTTCTATGATGGATATGTTGGTGGATTTCCAATTTCATATGAAATGGAAGTTGTCACTCCATGGATTGCTATGGCGCAGAATTTAGGATATCAGTCTTTATTTAAATTCTTTATTCTTGGAACATACAAAGGCGCCCATAATTTGAATGTTGCCGTTGGTTTTAATTTTAATCCAAGTTTTACCGAACAAGCAGTTATTCCCGCTACTGCCCTTGCAGGTTCTAATGTTTGGGGAAGTGATTCTCTTTGGGGAGAGTCTTCTCCTTGGGGAGGAGAATTCTCTCCATATATATTTCAAGTTAATACAACACAGAAAAGATGCACATCTTTTCGCATAAAGATAAATGATTCTCAAACCTCAACATATAATGAAGGATTTACTTTGAGTAATCTTCTTTTTGAATTAGGAATGATGCAACAAGGCATTAGAATTCCTGCAACTAATAAGGTGGCGGCAAAATGATAAACGGAGATAAATAATATGGCACAACAAGTAGATGCAAATGGAAAAGTAGTAGGCGCTGATCCAGGACCAGCGCCTACACCTGGAACACTTACAACAACTTGGAATAATCCGGCTATTGATCCTAATGCATATAAAAGTGCAGCGGGAGATCAAGGCGCTAATTGGCAAGCAGGAATGGCTAACTATCTTGGAGCGACAACCGGAGCAGCTCCTCAAATGGGACAAGTTAATCTTGGACAAGCGTATCAATCAGGTGGAGTTAATCTTGGACCAACAGCCACCTACGGTGGAGCTCAGATTCAAGGCAATCAATATAATCAAACCTATGGTGCCGAAGGAGCATTAGCAAATCAATTGGCTATGCAAGCTCAGGGACATGGACCATCTATTGCCCAAGTTACAGCACAACAACAAGCCGGACAAAATCTTTCTAATCAAATGGCAATGTTAGGCTCTCAAAGAGGATCTGGTAATCCTGCTCTTGCTGCTTATCAAGCTCAACAAGCCGGGTCACAGGCTCAACAACAAGCCGCTCAACAAGCAGTTCTTGGTAGAACTCAAGAACAATTGGGAGCGCAACAACAATATGCCTCTTTGTTAGGTGGAATGAATGGGCAAGCTCAAGGTTTTGCAACTAATCAAGCTCAAATGCAACAACAAGCCGGATTAGCTTCGATGGGCGCTCTTAATCAGGGTAATCAATATGGCGCTCAATTAGGTCAACAAAATCAACAATTTAATGTCGGTAATCAAAATTCATTTGCTCAAATGCAGGCACAATTGGCACAACAAGCTAATTCTGCCAATGTCTCTTCTCAATTATCGCAAAATTCTCTTAATGCTCAACAATATAATAATTATATGGCACAACTTGCGGCAGTTAATGCACAGAATCAACAAGGTGCAATGGCAGCACAAGGACAAATGAGTTCTAACGCCCTAACCGCCGCTGGTATTAATGCTGGAACAGCTATTGCTCAGGCGAATAATGCCGTTCAATTAGGTGGTGCGGGAGCTTCTGCCGCTTCTGCCTTATTAGGTTATGCTGGGACTAGTCCATCAGGATCAACATCCGATCGTAAAGCTAAAACAAACATTCATTCTGGTCATAAAGAATTAAATAAGTTTTTAGATGATTTATTCCAATCAAATTCAATGATCAGTTTATCATTATAAGGGTAATATGGGATTCTTAACAGATATTGTAGATGGTTTAATAGGGGTAGGCTCTGCTGCGTCTATTGTCGCAACAGCAGGTGCAGATGCTCCAGCAGTAGCAGCCGTTGATGCAGCAGCCATTCCTGCGGCTGATGCCGCAATAGCAGGTGGAACTGCTGCGACAGCAGCAGCAACAACTGGGGCTGATGCCGCAATAGCAGGTGGAACTGCGGCAATAGCACCAGATGCTTCTTTATCAGGGGGGACTATTGCAGCTTTACAATCTGCTGCAAATGCAGGTGGAGGTCCTATATCAGGTGGAACCTTAGGTAATCTTCAAGCTGCTGCAAATGCAGGTGGAGGTAGCATAGCGGGGGCTAATGGAGCTTCTTTAGGAACAATAGGTAATCTTCAATCCGCAGGTTCTCAAATTATTCCAAATTCTTTTGGAACCTTAGGTAATCTTCAATCCGCAGCTAATCAACCTATAGGAATTGATAATAATCTCCTAGCTAATCAACCTAAATCTAACATTGATAATAATCTCCTAGCTAATCAAACTAAATCTAACGCTAATCAATTAGCTAAATTAGCACAAACTGGAGTTAAAATTGGAGAAACCTTATCTGCTCCTGGAAAATCTCCTTCTATACCATCTGCTCCGGCGCCAAATACTTATTCTGGTTCTGGCAACGGTAGTTTATATAATGCTTTATATGGCTCTTCTCCTATGCAATCTATGCAGATACCAATGTCACAATCTGCTCCTATGATGGGAGCGCCTCCTATGGCAGGTGGGGCACCATTACCAATGATGCCTCCTCAACCTTTACCACAAGTTCCAATGATGGCAACATCTGATAGAATAGCTAAAATGAATATTCGTAATTCAAATAAACAATTAGATAATTTATTAACTTCTGTTTATAATGATATTAAACAATTAAGGAAAAAATAATGCCAATTGATCAAATGGGGAGATGGACTCCACAACCTGCCCAACCAACTTCTCCATATGGAGCGGCGTCGTCGAACTTGCAACAGAATTCAGTGGCGCCTTCTGGTTTTACCAATTTCAATGCAAGCCAGATGGCTTCTTCAGCTCCAACGCAAATGGCTCCTTCTCTGCAATTTAATCCTAATTTGTCGGGAGTTAATTGGAATCAACAACAACCGCAAGTTGCTCAACCACAAGTGGCTCAACCGCAAGTGGCTCAACGCCAAGTTGCTTTTCAACCTCAACAAATGCCTCAATCGGTTGAGCAATCTGTTAATCAGAATCCTCAATCAATACAAAATTTCTTATCTGCTCTTGGTCAGGTTGGTGCTGGTGGAAATAATGCTATGATGCATAATCCAGCTAATCAAGGACAACAGGCTCAGGCTGGATTTCAAGGTTTTCAACAAAATGGGCAACAACCTTATCAGAATTTACAACAGAATTGGCAAGGATATGGTGGACAACAGAATTCTCAATTAGGGTCACAAACTAATCAATCATCATTGAATAATAATTCTGGTGGTGGAGGTTATAATAATCCTGGAGTCCAAAATGGGGGCACTGGTGGAAACTCTCAACAACCACAATTTGCACAACCACAAACAGCATTATCTGATAAGACTGCTAAGACATCTATTTCTTCTGGAGAGTCTGAATTACAGGACTTTTTAAATTCTTTGGGCATATATTCTTATGAATATAAGGACAAGAAGCATGGAGATGGACGTAGAATTTCTCCAATGGCTCAAGATATTGAGAAAACGCCATTAGGAAAAGTTGCCGTCTCAACCGACCAAGATGGGTTAAAGAAAGTTGATTATGGTAAACTTCTTGGAACAATGCTCTCTGGAATTGCGCTGGTAAATAATAAGACTAATGATTTATTAGATTTCAAAAAACAAGTTCTACAAGATATCAAAGATAAAAAGAAGGTTAAATAATTTATGGTTTACGATCAAACAGATCAATTTAATCCTCCAGATCAATCAATAGCAGATTGGTCAACAGCAGATCAGTCAACTTCTCAACAGGTTCCTCCTCTTGGTTCTACACCACAATTCCAAGGAGGTGGATCTATTCCTCCTCCAGGATTAGGAGGATCTACATCTCCAGCTCAGCTTCCAGCTCCTAGCCCAGCTCCCGTTGCACCCAATGCCAAACCATTAGCTCCTAATGTAGCATTTGGTGGCATGAATCAAACTGATTCAAATTTACAATTATTATTAGATAAAAAAACTGAAGCTGAACAAAAAGGCAACCAAGATACTGCAGATCTTTGGGGGAAAGCAGCAAAAGATTATTTAGATAATCAAACTGTTGTGCAATCAATGTCAGGTTCTTTTGCTGAAGATCGTAAAGTTAAAGAAGCTAAGGCAGATGCTGCGTTGGCAGCATTATCTACTCAAAAGATCGATCCTGAACATTGGTATTCAACCAGATCAACTGCTGGAAATATATTTAATGCTTTAGGAGTTGCTTTTGGTGGATTTAGCAATGGAATAAATAAAGGTGGTAATCCCGCCTTAGATATGATTAATAATGCTATTAAAAATGACATTGCTTCTCAAAAAGATAATATTGGACAAAAATGGCAAATATTTAAAGCACAAAATGATTTAAATGATACTGTTTTTAATAGACAACAATTTCAATTACATTATCAAGAACAATATGGATTTGCAGCATTAAAAGCTGCATCTTTACAAGCTAATCAAATTGCCGCACAATCTTCTTTACCTGATATAAAATATAAAAATGCAATTTTGCAAAAACAGCTATCTGATGAGATAGCTGGAAGAGGATTATCTCTTTATGCACAACAAGTGGCTGTTGGAGCCGCTTCTGCTGCTCAGGTTAATGGATTACTTAAAGAACAAGTAGTTAATGCATCAGCATATGAAAAAGAATGGAATGCTGCTCATCCAAATGCGCCATTAGCTCCAGGAGCCGCATTAGAACATGTTCAAAGAAGCGATCCAAGATCAAGACTTATTTTAAATAATGGGATGGGGTCTCCAGTTTTGCAACAAGAATTTAATGAAGATAAAAATGCAACAAAAATCTATGCTGATAAAATTGCTTCTGAATTAAAAAGAGTTCCTCAAGATTTAGGTCATCCAATAACTTCTGCAGAGAAGCAAGAAATAATTGCACGAGTTACTGGAAGTCAATTAATTCCTGGAAAAGATTTCAGTTTTGATAAATCTTCTGGAATGATGAAAAAAAATATGGCAATATCTTCTCCTATTGTTCCTGGAACAAGCGGTGGACAAGATTTACGTTCTAAGGAAGAAATTCAAACAGATGAAAAGATTGTTCAATTTCATCAATCTTCAACTCCTGTTATGGCTGGATTCTATAATAGACTTAAAGAGGCAAAAGATTCCGGTGATTCTATAGAAGTAGCTAATAGATTGGCTGCTTTAAATAATTATTTAAATTATTATGAAAAAGAATCTAAAAGAAATGGTGCTGGCGATACTGGTGGTAGTTCTGCTGTTTCTGAAATTGTTAAAAGATTAGATCAATATGTTCTTAAGCCGGAATTATTTACTCCAAAAACTTTAGCTGCTCTTGGTCAAGAAATTAATGATGTAAATACGGGAATTTTACAAAATCATGGAAGACAGACTAAAATTCCAGATCTTGTTGTTCCTTATACATCTGGAGTAGTTTCTCCTGGTGGGTCTTTAACTGATTCTAATGGTAAACAATTTTCTATTAAACCTTTAAATGGCAAGCCTTGGTTATTTAATCAACAAGGAGAACCAATTGGTCCTTATACGGGACAAAAAGATATGGGCACCGCACCTCCTAATTCTGGGACTGGCGGTTCTTCTGCTGGAGTTGGCGGTATTAAAACTTATGGACCTTGGTAATAATGAGCGAACAAACTTTAACATCTGATCCTTCTGATAATATTTCTCAAGAGGTCGCTCCTTCCTTCAATGCTAAGAATTTAATTCCGGCAGAAGGAATAGTTTCGCCTTCAATTCCAGCAGAAGGAATACCTTCGCCTTCCTTGATAAAGATAAAACTATTTGATCCTAAGGGAAATAAAGTTGTTATTGGCGCTTCTGATTTATCAGAAGCATTAAAAACAGGATATCAATTACCTGGATATGTGCCAAAACAAGAAGATTTTGCACAAGATGGCAAATTAAAAGTTTTTGATCCTACGGGGCGCAAAGTTCTTATTGATGCGACAGATTATGAAGGAGCTTTACAGGCTGGTTATAAACTTGCTTCTCAGGGAGATCATCCTCAAGAACAGGCTGCAAAACAACTTCTAATTGATAGAGATTTAAAATCTATTCAATATGATGATAGTGCGACACTTATAAAGAATCATGCTTCTGATGATATTAAAGATTCATCTGGAAATTATAAACTTATTTCTCCTAATGGGGAGCCTGTATCTCTTCCAATTGATCAATTAGATAAAGCATTAGCTAAAAACTATAAATTTGCTGATCCTAATTTTCAATCATTGGTTTCTGCACATTTACAAAATCTTAAAAATCCTACTAATTCCTTTTCTTCCACAGCTAATGAAATTAATAAACTTACAGGATCTTTTCAAGAAGCGCTGCCGTTTGGAAGCACATTTAATAATGCTTTAATTAATAAAGCGGATATTCCTACTCAGGCAGAAGCAATAGCTCAAAAATTAAACAGTGTTGGTAGTGTAGCAAGTACCTTAGGAACAGTTGGCGGCGTTGCTGCACAAGTGCTCACTCCAGGAGGTATTTTTGGAGAAATTTCAGCAGCTACCAAAGCAGGCGCAGCTGTTAAATCTGCCGCTGCATTAGCCGATTCTCCTATCATTGCTGGTGTTCTTTCTAATGTTGTTAAAGGTATGACTATTGCCGCTCCTCAGGTAGCTGATGCTCTTATCAAACAAAATCCTAAATTGGCTGCTGAGCAGTTAGCATTAGGCGGCGGTCTTGGTGTTATTTTTGGTCAAGCTTCTAATATTGCTAATGCTTATAAAGGCATGAGAGTTGCAGGTGCGGCTGATAAACTTCCTGGAATGGTTGACCAAACTCTCAATTCTATTGGAGCTGATGAACAACTTCTTCAACAATCTGAAACAGCTAAACAAAAATTAATCTCTTCTCTTTCCTCAGCTGGATTAAAAGAGAGTAGCAATGCAGAAACAACAATTAAAGTTTTAAGATCTGTTGGAGCCGGAAATTTTATATCTGTACTTCCTAAATTAGATAAAATCTCTGAGGAATTAGTTCAAACTGGTCATTTATCTTTGGATTTAGCAGATCAGGTACATGGTATTGATGGACTCTCTCAACCTTCTAATAAATTAGTTTCTGCTTTATCAGAAGTTAATGGAAAATTAGATAAACTTTTTCCAGAAGGAACCGCATCTTTAACAGAACTACAAAAAGTAGCTTCTGATATTGTTTCAGATTTGCCAAAAGGTAGAATCTCTGATGAAGTCTCTAATTTTAAATTATATGCCCATGATGCTATTATGAAACAAATTTATGAAATTGGAGATCAGGCAGCTTTAAAAGCAGATGTTAAAACTGCTGCTTTATGGGGGGAACAGAAGGCAATTAGCCAAGGTGCAACATCTTTACAACAAGGCTTTAATTCTGCTATGCAAACGGCAGAACAACTTAGCAATAAACCAATTACTGAAACATGGTTAAATAAGTTGGCACAAAGTGCTAATAAAAGAATATTTACTGGAGTTTTTAATCCTGTAGGATGGGCAGATACACTTTCAGGTGATGCACTTTCCACAAAAACAGAAAAATTTCTTAATGATAAAGCAAATGTTATTAACAATTTTATTGAAAATATACAATCTTCTTCTGCCAAATCTTGGTTACAAAAAGCCGCTAATGAAAATAATCCTAATATTGGCTCTTATTTAGCAATGAATGCCGTTCATGATGGTACTAAAATGATTGGACAGATTTCAGAAATTTATCAAAATATAGGAACTAAACTTCCATTAGCATTTAGATCAGCAGAAAATCCTATTCAAGGAATATTAGATGAACAATCTAATGGTCTTTCCAAACAACAACAATTTACAAAATTATCAGATACGGTTGCTAATTTAGCCGGTAATCCAAATGTCATGGAATCACATTTAAATAATATAATTGCTCCATTTCAACAAGATCATCCAGAATTAGCAGCCGCATTAAAAGACCAAATAAAAACTAAAATAATAGCTGCAAATGATTTGATTCATGCCAATGCTTCTTCTGGTCCACAACCTTTCCAAAAAACTACTAAATATCAACCTAATGCTTCTCAAATAATGGATATGGAAAAAGGATTAAAATTAATTGAAAATCCTTATTCATTAATGGAAGGAATTAAAAATGGCAGAGTCGATTCCAAACAAGTTTCCTTAGTAGAGAAGACGCATCCTGCTATTTTAGCAGAAATAAGAAATGAACTTATTAAAGAGGCATTTAATGGTAAAACTGAATTAAATTACCAACAAAAATTGGGAGTTTCTCAAGTCATAGGTCAATCTATGGATCCATCTTTGAGACAAATAGCTCAATTACAAGCACAATATCAAACTCCGCCCGCTCCTCAAACCTCAGGCAAAAAAGGTGGCGGTCATTCTCATAAATTGAGTTCTGCTAATTCTGCAAGCTCTCATATGACCCAAGCTCAAAGATTAAGTAAATAACCTTGCAATAAACTTATATTATATAAGAGGAACTTTATGTCAGATTCAAAACTTTTCAAACCATCATTAACTAACGGCGGAGTTGCGGACGGATATGCATTAACCGTTGGATTTACTACTAATTGGATACCAGTCTCCACCTTTTCTAATTTCTCTGCTAATATTGTCTTTACAGGAGGCACTCCTGTTGGAACAATTAGCTTAGAACAATGCAACGACCAACAAAGTTCAAGATTAAATCCAGTTCAACCATTACTTGTTAACGATGACAATTCAGCTGGTGCTATTAAAGTTGTTACTTCTAATGCTTTGGTCCCTGCGGGTAATGGACTTTCCACAGCCTTTGTTAATGGTGCTGGAACATATTTTCTAAATCAGTTTTTAATTTCTTATGGATGGTTAAGAATTGTCTATGTGCCAAGTTCTAATAGCGCGACACAATTAGATATTTTCTGTCATGCTCGTGCCACAATATAAGGGAATGAATATATGAGCTTATCAAATCAATTTAGTACAGGGCAATTAGCAGTCACCGGTAGCAGCCAAGCATTAAAAGGAAGTGCTACTAACTTTACCGGAGGCGTCAAATTAACCAACCTTTCTTCTGGATCCATATCTATCTTCTTAGGTAATTCTAGCTCTGTTACCACAAGCACAGGTGATGAATTACCAGTTGGACAAGCTATCATCTTACCAATAGCTGATATCTCTTCAGTTTATGTAATCGCCTCTGGCACAGGATCAACTATCTCCTGGTTAGGAATAAACTAAGATGGTCTTCAAGTCATCTGCCGCTCCACCATCTTTAGTAAAACGTGGGTTGACATTAGGCACATGCACGTCTTCTTTGAAAAAATTTACGCCCAATAATTTAGGTGCCGCCCTAATTGGATGGATGTCTCCTGATAAAATTTCTTTAGTTACTTTATCTGGTAGCAATGTTGTTTCATTATCTGATAGAAAAACTGGTTCAAGCACTCTCTGGACCGCGCCAACTACTCCAAGAAGACCTGGCTGGCAAGTAAGTGGTATAAAATCATGAAACTAAAATCATCAAACTCACCAATCAAAATTGATAATCATTTGGCAGTTAGCGGAGCTAACATGACTGGGTTTGGCATTGGAGTTTCTGCTAATCCTAGTTCTTTAACTAGTTATCCAGGACTTGTTAATTCTAATTCTGGTAATATTTACCCACAAACTAGCGCAAGCACGGTTCTACAAACTAGCGGGAGCACAGATCTTGTTTTTGAAGATAGGGGAAGCACATCAGACCCTTATGGTGGAGGAGTTTGGGTTTTTCCAAGTACGACTAATTTAGTAGCTAATCCATTTGATTTTAGAACATCTGCCGGATGGACACAACAAGGGACAATGACAGAGACTTTCTCTGGTATTACTGCTCCGGACGGGATTGCTAATGCTCAAAAAATATTTCAAACTACAATAAATTATGCCGACATTCATGTAGCTATTACATCAACAACTAATCCAATTGGATTTTCAATATGGTATCAAGATGATGTTACTAATCCTCCTAGTCGTCCTACATACCCAGCTTTTACTAGAGGAATTTTTGCTACTGCTGGTCCAACTGGAGTATTAACCACAGTAACTTCATCTTGGATTCGTTTTTTTGGTACCTTTGCTGGAGGTACCTCTACTGTTGTCGGTATTACTCCAGCGGGCGCTAATGCTGTTGGTCAAATAGTCAATACTGGACCAGCGGCAGCAATTGTAGTATGGGGTTTCCAAGCATTAAATGGACTTAATGCTCTATGTCTTATATCAGGAACGGCTAGCGTTTCTAAAACTATAGCCACACAACAATCTGCTTTATTAATTGATAAACATGGTAATTTGGATTTTGAAATTACTTTTCAAATGTCAAATACTTATGGTAATTTACCTTCTAGTAAAACATATTTGTGGTCGGCATTAACTACTGATGGACTCATTTCTCTTTCTTTTACGGCAGGTCCTGGGGTAGCTCCTATATTTATTTTAACTGTACGTGGAGTTGATGTAATAACTACAAGTACATCAACTGCTATTAGCCGAGCCCTACCGCCAGCAAATATTCCTACTGAGCCAATGACTATTCGTGTTTGGTATAACATTACTTCTGGTTTTGGTGGAATGAGAGTTTCAGTTATAGGTATGTTTTTATCAGATTCCTTAGTGGCAACAACTGGTACTGCTCTTGCTGGCACTTCTACAATTTATTTAGGAACAAATTTAGGCAGTGCTACTGCCGCTTTTACTGGTAGATTTAAACCATATCGTAGACCAAAAGCATCAAGTGTATCCCCACCAACTATTCCAGTAGAAGGAATTATTATTGGTGATGAGATCGTATCTCCATTTTTAAATGCAGCTGGATCTCTTGATGGAGATGGGTCTTATATTTATACTGGCGGAACATCTGGAGAATGGGTATCTAGACCTGGCATTGGTAATATTGCCGAAGGCAATGATAAAATTACAGATCAATTTAATAAATGGATATCTTCTATAAATAAATGGAAAGGAATGTCTAGTATCCGGTGGTTTTGTATTCAGGTAGGCGTCTTTGATATATTAAATTCAGAAAGTTCAGCCACATGTGCCACAAATATGCAAACATTAATAACTCGATTAAAATCTGATAATCCATCAGCTAAAATTATACTTAATACAATGTTGCCAGCCAAATCATTTGCTTCTATGTCAGGGGCTATGTATACACAATGGCAAACCTTTAATGCTGTTATTAGAGGTGGAGTTACATTAACTGGTGTAGATTACATTAATGATGTAGCTTCAGTTTCTTCTCCATTTAATGATGGATCAGATAATCTTTCTGCTATTTATGATTCTGGAGATCATTTAGTAGTTAATATAGCAGGCAGATTTCAGCAAGCGCAAAATACTACTTATGGCTTTAGACCAATTTTAACTTCTCTTGGTCTTCTTCCATAGTTATTCTATGCTTAAAATAGAATTAATATAAATGAATGATCTATTTGATAAATTAGAAATGCATTTTTTTGCAAAAAAAGATGATAAGCAAAAAAATAAACAAGATTATTATAATCATCTTGCCAAGATGTTAGAAACTGGTGAAGGATATCTTTCAGAAGAAAATGGTGACGAGGACGATATTGTTTTTAGAAAACTAACTAAAAGTGAAAAAGATGGAATTTATTTTATGATTGAAATATTCCTCAAATCTCAAAACTGAATAATAAAAGGATTTATGTCTGTTACATTAACTTTCAATATGACCGCAACATTAAGCGCATTTCCATATACTTCTATCTATTGGCAGTCACCAAATGCTCCTGATAATTTGGGAGTTCTTTCTGGATTTTATGGAATGATATCTAATATTGCTGTAGATTCTGTTACTCAGGTAAATGGAGCAGTAAATCCATTAACATTAGTTGTTGGAGGAGACCTATCTGGCTCTTTACCTAATCCATCTGTTTCTAGTCTTCAAGGTAAACCTATTAGTGTTTCACCTCCAACTGCTGGGCAAGTTCTCCAGTGGAGCGGTTCAACCTGGACACCGAGCACACCATTAACCTTCCCTGCTTCGATCTCCGCTCCAACGATTACTCAAAACACGCAAACCTCTAATATAGCCGCGAATCCTATTATTATTCAACCACAGGCGCCTTATGCATCCGCTACTGGACCTAATCGGAACACATCGTTTATCATTTTCAATACTCCCGCTCCAGTCTCCGGAGGTAGTAGAGGCGGTGTAGGGTTTTGGGATGGCGGTGTGTCTGGTGCGCCATACTTTGCTATTCAATCGGACGGCTCCAATAACACGAGCTTTGCTGGTGGTGGCAAAATAGCTATGAGCTGTAGTAGCACTATCACCCTGAACAGTGTTCTAGCTGTGGGTGGTAATACCCTAGGCTTTTTTGGCATTGCTGCTGCTCCAATAACCCAACCTAGTAGAGTGAATCAATTGACCGATAACACAGGAGGCGCGGTTACAACCACGTTAGCTGCGGGTATTAGTGACACTGTGGCTAAGAATGCTATTGCAAGCTTGGCAGCCAAGGTAAATGCACTAGAACTAATCATTCACAATTTAGGATTAAGTCAGTGATATCGGCGAGGTCTATATGGATCCAAAATTAATAGAAATTCTTTTAAAAATAGGAGCACCCGGAGGGATGCTCACGGTAATTGCCGCTTTACTTTACGTGGCGATTACTCAATATAATGATATTAAAATTCTATCTAATGCAAGAATCCTTGACAAAGAAAAAACTCATGATGTACTTGATAAATTAGTTTCTGCTCAGGAGAAACAAGCAATAATTAACGAAAGTAGATTTGATACTCTTGACAAAGAGACAGATAATCTATCTGATGATCTAAGAGATATTAAAGACGACCTAAAACATATTGGAAGGATTTCCCAATGAATAAGAAACAAGAAGAAACGCTTGAATTAATTATTGATCCTATCGAGATCTTGAAAACTCGATTAGATATTTTGATCGAGAAATTAACAAAAGGTGGAAATTTACCGAATCAAATTGATTATAAAACAGCAGATAGAAAATAAGAATATAAGAACAACTAGACATTTTCTTTTCATAAGGACTTTCAATGATTTCGTTAATTGAGGAACAGATTGAACTTCGTGGGCAATTAAAAGCTAAAATTATGGATATAGTTTTTTCTCGTTGTGTCTCCGGACCAAGATATCATATTCAAAGAGGTTCTTTATATTATTATATATGGCGTAAATTAGGTTTTCAAGGAAATACAGGAAGAGTTTTCTCTGCTTTTTGCAAGCATGTTCTTGAAGAGAATGGTTTCCCATGTTCTGCCATTAGAGGAAATAAATGTATAAAAGGTCTTGCATGGTCAGGAGAGAATCCAAAAAACTGGAGACATCCAATCGGAGCTGACATACCTATCCACAACACACCACAAACTTATAAATTACCTGGAGAGTTATGAATTGTGCAACCTGCAATATAATGCTGGTGAAGACTGATATTGGAATAGATGACAGAGTTATTCATATTTGTCCCAATGGTTGTCATATGATAACCATTTTCACAGATGGTTCTCAACATGAAGAATTTTCTATTAATGTTTCAGGGCATTATCTCTCTGTTGAGAATAGGACAGAACAGGTAAAAATAGGAAGAAGTCTTTATAAGACCGTCAAATGCGCTGTCTTTAGACTTAATGGATGGGAGATTAATAGAATTAATGAATTGGTTCCTACAGGATCTCTTAATTATGAGCTTGTTTGATTAGGGGCAGATTTGAACTACCTTCCAAACCGTGTAAGACGACTCATCAATTGAGATACATTCTTCTTCTGTCATGGGACCTAAACATGAATTATTATTCAGATCTAAACAGTAAATCGTTGGATTAGAATCAAAATTAAGCGTCTTAACACATCCAGATAGAGTGAATGCTATTATTAATTTAATTATTATATTTTTCATATTAATTTTTACTTGATGTTGAAACCATTAAATAAGAACAAATTTAACAGCCAATCTTTCTTTTTCTTTAGAAAAAATTCCTAATTATTTATTAAGGTGAATTCTCAAAGATGCTTTAATATTCGTAACATTAATAGGGATGGCAATTCCAGCAGTTTCCAATCTAAGTCTTGCCTCGGTAGAATCAAGAGAAGTTCGAATATTCTCCTTAACAAAAGAGATGTATCCAGCTCCTGGGATGACAACCTGAGCTGCTCCTTCTTCCTGCATCTTTGCCAGCAAGGAGGCTCTTGCCGCATCTGCAAGCAGAGTCATTGCCGCGATTTCTGCTTGAATTTTTAGGACCTGTTCTGCGAGCTTTTCCATAATGTTGTTCTTCTTTCTGTGTTAGGAGAGCGCGCCTCATTGATGGGAGCCTCCGGCATTTTTAAACATATTTAATAGATAATTATTTCACTATCGTTTGGAGGTTTATGAAACATTCACTTTTAGTATTTCTTCTCATATTGGGCGCAGGATGCGTCCGTCATCTTCCACAAAGCAATCCTTCTTTTCGTCCTAAGGACCTCTTAAATCAAACTGTGGGTATGGTGCAAGCTATTCCTGGTGGATGGCATACATATTGTTCTGGAGTTTTCATTTCTCAAACTAAAATATTAACAGCCAAGCATTGTGTCTCTGCGGTAGTTGGACAGATAGTGTCTTTCAAGATGGTAACAGAATATAATATCTCAAGAAATGAAGCAAGTCAGAATCCAGCTCATTATGCCGTTGTTATTTCCTTAGATGAGAAAGAAGATTTAGCTTTAATTGATAGTGTCTCTGTTCTACCAGAGCACTCTTATTCAGTTATGGAAGAACAACCTGTATCCGTTTCTGATGATGTTCAGATAGTTGGACATACATCCGGATTAGTGTACACTTATGTGAAAGGTGTTATTTCTGCTGAGAGAGAATCTGAAGAGGGACATCATTGGTATCAAGTTTCTGCTCCAGCTTTTAGAGGGAACAGTGGTGGTGGAGTTTTTTCTAAGGATGGAAAATTAATTGGAATATGTTCTCAACTTTGGTTGAGAGCACCTAATGTTATTTTTTTTGTAGATAGAGATTCAATTCTTAAATTCTTAAAATATTCTGAATGAGGACAGCATGGCAAGAATTGCCCAGGAAGATTAGTTGTCCCGGACAGATGTCCTAGACCCGGACATCTGGACATAATCAAAAGAGAAAAGTTGGATAACACTATTTGTGGCAATAAGCAGAGCTTTATTGCCCACATATAGCATCATG
>QGNH01000624.1_pt2 | contig 30668 bp, 35 predicted proteins | sample 1735481 | NCBI WGS metagenome assembly QGNH01 (sample SAMN09239004, study PRJNA386568) | Viral metagenome, whole genome shotgun sequencing project. | reverse complement strand
TGGTAGCGGGGGCCCGCTACGGACGTTGTCAACGCCAGGAAACCGGGCTTTTCCGCTTCGCGGCCTAGCCTATACCTGGATCCCGGGCAAAAAACACCCAACGAGAGTGGCCGACGCCGGCGGGCGCAAACGAAAAAGCCCGCACACCCGGGGCATCCAGGCGGCGGGCTGGTTCGGAGATTGACGCGATGCAGCAAGCGTTCAATTTAGCGGCAGCAATTGCCTAAGGCGGTCATTCGCCTTGAGAGCCATCACCGGATCAATCTCACACCCGAGATATTCACGACCGGCGCGTAATGCGGCTTCGCCCGCAGCGCCAGAGCCGGCGAAGGGGTCGCCGACCAGGCCGCCAACCGGGCATGAAGTTCGAATTAAAATCTCGATCAGATCGGACGGCTTTTCGGTTGGATGAATGGCGTGACCGTGCATCGACGGCATAAAAATTACCGATCGCATGATGCGCGGACCACCATCCTCGCTATGGTAGGCTGCGGTCTGAATTTGCCCTAGATGCGCTGGCCGGCGCTTTTTCCGATGCACAGATCGATGGACCGCATCCGGCGTGGTCTGCACTTCATTGTAGATGGATGACCACGAATCGATGCTGCGATAGAATTGAATGATATTCTCATGCACCCGTTTGAAGCGGTCTGCATGGAAAGCGGACCCGTTGTGCTTCTCCCAAACCAAGTCTTGCGCCAGTTTCCAGCCAGCGGCGGCAAAGATCAAACCCTGATCCAGGAAATATCGCATTGACCCAAAGACCCACATAGAGCCGTTGGGCTTAAGCATTTCGATGGTGCGATGCGGCCAGTCCTCGATCCGCGTGTCCCATTTCAGCGACGTATCCCCATAGGGCGGATCTGCAATAATGAGGTCGAATGGACCAAATTCGCCCATCCTCATCCTGGAGTCGCCTGTGATTATACGTTCTGTCATTTAGTTCCATGCGACAAACTGGAATGAGCGGCCGTTTTTCTTTTCCCAAGAAAACGGCCAAACTCGGATCAGCACTTACGCCGCGAGGCGCAGTTCCTGACCGACCAACTGATTGTCGTTGGCGGGTATTTTGACCGATCGCGGCAGGTCACGCCGAGTACAGCTTCGATCATCCGAGCGCCGTCGATCCTATGTCGCCCCCGCCGAGACTGTGCGCTGAATCCAACGTCACCGAAGGATCACTCTCACCGAGCGGCTTAAGCGGGAATGAGAGCAGTAACCAACACACAGTCCGGGTGGAGGCGCCGGGTACTGCCCCCGGGTCCGACGATCTTCTTATCGAAGGTTCAGCACCATCTTTCGCAGTTGCGACACGAAACTGAGTTCAGCATTCCTCGAAACTACCAGCGCGGAGAAAGCCATGCCAGTGATAACCATCTGCGCCGCAAGGTTGCTCCCGATAGCTACGGTGGCAACCAAACGAACCGGTCACTGTCGGCTTCTCCATGTTGCCGTCGAAGCCCCATGGTTTTTCAATACCAGTGAACCTGCCGCCATGGTGAGCACCGCAGCCGCACGGGCAGCCGAACGTCAATCCAAGAACAGTACCGTCATCGTGACGGTGGAACATCGTGTGCCCAGCCGGCGCATTGAAAGGCAGATCGTCCACGATCACACACGGCGCGTCGCGCTTGCCTTCTCGCATCTAGTCACGATCCTCAGGCGGCAGCTCCGGCAGTGGCACGGTTTGATTGCTCAGCTTGTGCCCACGGCAGCCTTCGACAAACTTCAGCATGCCTGCCGTCAGTGTGTAGTGGCACCAGTTGTTGCCGATATTCATGCTGGGCGAAAACGTCGGCTTTTCCAGATTGCCGTCGAAGCTCCAGCGCGACCCGTTATCGAATGGCTTGTCGACGGCGAAAGCGTGAAGCAGTTCGCAGCCCGGACAATAATGGGCATAGCCGCTTGTCGTTTTGCGCAGGTATTTGCCGGCTTGCCCCATGCTTAACTCCCCGGCGGGGGAGCGAAGAAACACCGCCGCGATCCATCCGGTTTCTTGCATCGCCAGAATGCTCCGTCCGGCGAGACCTGTGCCTCACTGAATGGAACAGTCTCGTCCACAGGGTCGAGCCATCCACCATTCGATTGCATCCTGACGACACCCTTCAGCCGATAGCCTTGCGAGGTTACCGGGACAGGCCCTTGGAACACGCCACAGTCCGCGATGCCGCAGCACCACTCCCCGGCTGCGCTGTGAACAGCGCCGCGACCGATCCAGTTGTCCTGGGCGTGTACCGGATAGGTGATCAGTAGTAGCCCGAGGACGGCGGCAAACCCGGCGAAGATCGCGACGGCCAAGAAGTGACCGCTTGCGTCGCGCCCGATCTTCTTCACGCGGCCGACCGAGGAGAGCTGCCGGAGGCACCCGCAGGAACGCGAGTTACCATTCGCGAGCGTGTCGCAACGGACCTCGATCTCATTTCCGCAGATGCAGCGGCATAACTCGTAGCTTTGCCGCGCCTTCGTTCTGCGGGGTGACCGCGATAGGGCGGTCAGGAACCCGAATGTCTTTCCTTTCAATCGGTCCCTCATCGGCTTGCGTACCTTCGATGATGATGGCGATGCGCGGCGTAGGATCTCGTCGATCTACCTACCGCCGCGTAGTGCCGGTGCTTCACGCTGTTCCAGAAGGCGACGCCGCCGACGTTGTGGGCGTTGTCGACGTGCATGCTATCGGCGAAGTCGCGCCCACTTCTCAATCCGTGTTCGCGCACGAGCTGAGCTGGCGGGTGTTGGCCGAAGAAGTCGCAGGCGTCGCCGGTCCAGTGGTTCGACCGGCTCTTGTGGTGGCCTTCCCCGTGATTTGCGAAGCACTTGATGCGGGTGAACCGATAACCTCGGGCGTCGAGATCGGCAATCAGCGACGTTATCGGCTCGGCGAAAGCCTGAGACACCGTGATTCGGTGGCCACCAGCGACGTCGACGGTGACCATCCCGCTCGCGCGGTTGCCGTTGGCGTCAGTTGCTTGGATGCGCGCGGCGTGGTGACGGTGTCGATAGTTCCGCGCTTCGGCGGACGTTGCTACTGTGAGCAAGGCGACGGCAAGTAGGGCCGCCATGACAGAAAACTTCATGGTGTCTCTCCAGGTCGTTGTTGATGTTCAAATAGCTTTCGTCCACCTCCTATGGGCGTTTGTCAGTTTCAGGGAATGTGAAGGGAATTAAAGAACGAGGCCGCCGCCGAGATAGGGGCCTCCTTCGTTAGCGTCGTCGATCCTTCGTATTTCTGATGTCGTGTATCTCGGCTTTAATTTCATCGAGTAAACGTATATGAGTGCGGAACAGTTCCCCAAACGTTGCAACCTGATGATCGATGTTGCACATGACTCGGTATGTGTCGCGCAGAGTTTCGAGTGCTGCGTTCAGTGGCCCGTCAAAGTACCAACGGGCACTACCCGGCATGGAGTACTGATCTGCCGAAAGCTTGCGGTCGCGCGTTCCGCGATAAACCGCAACCGCAAGTCCAGCAAGGATCACCATTGCAGCGGCAAGCTGCAAAAGAGGAAAAGGGCCAAGTTTATCAATTCCCAGGTCTGGCATCGCTTACCGCGCGGTATGAGGAGACTAATTCTCCGATGGTGAGAAAAAAATACAACGCTATACCAGGCGAAGGGATGCCGTTATTCTGTGGGATCAACATCACAAGAGCGACGCACATCTGGCCCCACATCAACGCAGCAGCCCCAGCACCCATTGCCCGCAGGCGCGGACCATGATCGGGCCAACTTCCATTGGCGATCAGAGCAGTGATGCGCAACAATCCGAACACCGTGAAGAACATGCCAATGTTCAAAGGACTGATAACGAGAAGCATCAACCGAAATGAACTAGCACCAACGGCATTGGGCCAGATGGCGATCTCAAAGGCCATCCCAAGCATCGCGAGGGTCATCACCAACTCGAATAACCGATTTCGACAGTAGGTCATAAATCCTGGGCTCATTAAATGACCTATGGTTTCGGAGTTGCTGCTGGCGCAGTTGCAGCCGGGGCCACTGGCGCAACCCGCGCCGATGAAACTGTAATGTCGCGCAATTGCTGTGCGATGTTCTTAAGTGAGTCGGTGACGTTCGAAGAGAACTTATCATCGTCCTTTGCGTGGTCGTCGAAGCGGGTACCCACCATCGTCAGCTTATTCACCGTGTCGTTTTGTACGGTGGTCATCTTGCCAACCTGGTCCCACAGAACCTTGCTGCGTTCCGTCATTGCAGTTTCGAGCGTCTTATTAGCGCCTTCCAATATCGAAATTTCATGCTGCACCATCCAGCCGATGAACCCGAGCAGCGGAAACATGAGAATGATGGCGAGACGAGACAGTGCCCGGCTCGCCGTACTTTCGGCAATCTTGTCGACGTTGATTTGCATATCGTGTCACCGCTTGCAGAAACGGCCGCGCGCGTCGCGTGGGCCCTTGGTGGGGATGGCTGGCTGAATCCGAGATTGCGGGTTGCGGGCCTCGCGCCGGCGCACAACTATTTCGAGGGCTAGCCAGCACAGGAAGCCACCTACAATGACGACAATGACGTCAACCATGGGCATGGCTCACCTCTTGATGATGCGCACGACATTTTCGATGCCGCGCTTGCTGAACAGAAATATGAAAATCATTCCGGTCCATGTCAGCAGATCGCTGGTGATGGCATCAGTATTAAAGACGCTGCACTCGCCCCGATAACATGAATGGCCCATTAGACTTCCAATCACTTTGTCCCACACAATCGACTTGGCAAAATATATCAACACTACATAGGCGAACAGCTTCTCAGGCTCCCACGGATGACCGACTTCCGCGATCTTGAGCTGTGCCTGCACCTTGGTCTCGGTGTCCTGCACAGCTAGCTCGCGCTGAGCGAGATCAGCATTGATGCGATCGTGAGTATTGGCAGCATCAAGGGTATCTTTGTGATAGCCGAGGACAGCACCAGCCACCTGACCGCCGATCGCGCCGACGAGTTTTGCCGCTAGGGCGGATGGGCTGAACCAATCGAGGATGCTCATTATATTATCCCTTTTACGGCTTAGGATCAGCGTCCGGCGGCGGCGTCTGCAACGCGAGATCGCGCACCATTGTCGTCTTCTCTTTCGATGCAGCCGTGTCGCCAATGTGATACTGCACCACGTCGCCGAATTTGGCGGCCAGCGTGCCGATCAGAATCTTCAGGATGTCCGCCACGGTCGCGTCGAGCGCGACCGGGCGAACAATCATCAGGACAAGCACCGTCACGAAGCCAACCACGACCAACACCGAGATAAGGGTGGGGCCGACTTTTTGACCGCCGAGGAACTTGCCCATGCCGCTTACGCTGCAAGAGGGGGATTTATGATTGCGGCGACGGCTGGAATGGCGGGCGGCGCGGCAACTGCTGCAGCGGCCACGGTCGTTCCCCCGGTCGCAGCAACCGCTGCCGTAGAGGCAACATGCGTCACGGCGGTTTGAACCGTCGTTACCTTGCTCTTGAGGCCGGCAACGTCTGCTTGCAGCGCCAAAATGTCGGTTGCGAACGCCGTCTTGATGCCGCTGGAGAACGCGGTCGCACCCTTGTGGATGAAATGCCAGATCACGGCACCGACAATCAGCAAGCCGGCATCGATGATGAAATTGCCCTCGATATTCATCGCATAGTCCTTTCGTTGTGGCCTTGAAGATGAAAGATGGAATCAGCCGCCGACGTGATATTCACCGGCCGCCAACAGACGTCCCAAGAAGCTCTCGGACTTCTTGGGTGAAGGCGGCGCGTCAGGCGCGACAGTAGGCGCCGGCGGCAGCACTAATTCAGGCGTATGCGCGAGCACCCGAGCGGGCGCGGCTGCTGTTGGCTGCTCTGCCTGTGCGGCGGAGCGGAATTGAGGATCGGCCAAATCCTTCTTCCAATGCGCCAACCAAATCTTGCGTTCATTGTACCCGACCACCTTGGCTGGATCGGATACCAGATGCCCGACATTGAGCATCGATGACACCCCGAGCAGATCATCTTTTTGCGCGTATGGCAGACAGCCGCAGATAACGAGATCGGCGACGCCGCATTCGAGTGCGTATCTCGGATCGCTGGCGTATTCTGGATGGCCGATCAGATCGATCCCGGTCTTATTCTTTACCGCAAGATAACCATCGTGGCCGGTGATCTGACTGAACCCGCGCCCGACGTTGTTTGATCCATCATGCGACGGGTAAGGCGCGTTGCCCATTCTCCCGCCATAGACATGATCGATCAGCTTGGTGTGGAACTGTGGATCGCCGGCAAATGAACCAACCTTGGCGTAGCAGTCCGCCTCGCTGTGAAAACGATTTGGCCACACCGCACAAGCGCGTGCGGCGGTGTAATTGGTGTTCTCGACCATCTCCAAACCAGCGCCGCACTCGTGTGAGAACTGCGCCATGGCGTGGGCGATGACCAGATCGTTATTGAAGCCATACTTGGCGAACACGGCCGGAGCCGTGGCGACGGTGCCTTCGATTAGACCAGGGATTTTCTTATTCCCGTTCGGCCATAGATGTTGCATTAATGCAAGAGTGATCATCGCGTCACCTTCATGATCTGCAATAGGTTCGTGTATTCGGCGCTAAGCACCGCGAAAGGAAAACAAAACTATGCCTGGGCTAGTCCGGAGCCAGGATCACATTTGGATCGGCCCCGATAGCAGTCAGCAGCGCCAGCACTTCCGGGTCATCGGCATAGATGGCCGGCTTATCGGCGGCGTACCAACGCTCGCGCACGTAAAGATTGGCATTGAGCGCGGCTTGGGCGGCGGCGAGTTTTCCAGTGGTGTTGAGCCGATCAACAATCAGAGATTTAGGCACGAGTCGCCTTGGCGCGGGTGGTGGAACGTAAGGGACCGGAGTGCTGCCAGCGGCGAGCCAAGCCTCATATTTGGCATAGTCGCGGTTGGCCGGATCGTTCGGGATCGAGACTCCGTCGGAGAGCCGAATGACCACATCTGTCTCTGTGAGCTGGTACATTAGAACCTCGCGTCGGCGGCAAAATGGAAAGCAAATTCATTTGCGGAGGTCGCGTCGATCGTTCCGACGGTAAATCGCTTCAGCCCAATGGTGTACAACGTCAGCGCTTTGTTTGAGCCGCCCCGGTAACACTTACCCGCGTTGCCCGCGTTGTCGTAAAATGACATAGAGGGCGCCGCGCGTTTGCCAACGACAAACGGCATACACACTCTAAACTCTCCCGTCGACAACGCCCCGAATGTATAATCTACCCAGCCATTCACTGTACTGGTACCTATTGCCGTTCCGTAATCAAATGTAGTTTCGTAATATCTCTGGCACAAAATAAATTCCTGGTCGAACGGCCGCATGATGAACGGCGTGCGGGTAGCAGACGGAAGCTCAATGCCAGGAAGAACAATGAAGCCCGTGATCTGGAACACATCGGAGGTGTTAGCGACCCCGTTGGTGGCACCTGTAACCCCTAAATAGTTTGCTGCGGCCCAAGCATTTGCGGTTCCTTGATACGTAGTGCCAGCCAGCATAGAGACCGCCAGCACCAACCCGATCCCATTCGTTGTAAGCCACGTTCCAGTAGTGTCCCCAGGAATAGTGACAGTCTTGAACTCCCAAGTATCCGCCACGTTCTGTGTGAAAGAAAACGGATAAGAGCGATTGCATCCGCTATTGCGGATTGAGCCTGAGTAAGTTCCCGTCCGATGTATCTTAGTCCAGAACCCAATGGAAACAGATTGCGCAGATGCGCCGCCAAAGGCCAACCGCGAAACCCGATAGCCCTCAATCGACGTGTGAATGTCAACTAAATCACCAGCACCTGGGGAGGCGTTTGCCGTGCTAACAGTGACTTTGATCGAGTTGCTGTAGCCCGGAGGGGCGTCAGCGACTTGCGCGGCTGATACGACCTGTGAACCACTAATCTCTAAAGTAAATCCGTCAACCACATATCCAGACGCAACGACGGTCGTTCCATTAACTTGGCTCACGTCCATTGAGCCGTTGACCTGCATACCATTGTAGGCGAGCGCGTCTAAGAGGGCTGCCGCCGCATTTGCCGGCATCCCCATGAACACATCCTTGGTGCCGCTGCTGCTGAATGTCCCCTTGCTTTCAAAGCCAGTGGAATTGATGGTGATCTGGTTGGTGGCACTATAGGTGAGAATGCCGCTGGCGAACGCCACACCAGGCTCGACGACGCATCCGATCGTCCAATCGTTCACGCTCATGCTCGCGCTGAAAGCATTATACGACGTATCGATGGCCCCGGTTACGGCGAACACCGTTTGGCTGTTCGAGGTCGAATGTTCCATTACGCGATCTTTGGGCGCGACATAAGCTGCCATTAGAGCCTCTCGTCAATTGTGAGTTGTTGGCTGAATAGATCGGGTAAGGCCAGATAAGCAACCGGGGTCTGGCTAGAAACCAAACCGAAGATGGAATCCCGAGCGAGATTGGTGCTGGCGAGATCAGTGATCAGAAGCACGTTCTTATGTGTGCCATTGACCCGCAACATGCGCTCAAGCACGCCATAGCGCTGTGTCGCGTTGATCCAATCAAACGTCAAGGCGATCTGGCGATACTGATTGTCGTTCCAGGTTAGCGTTTGTCCGCCGGAACTCGATGCCTTGCGACTGCGATCAATCGTGGTGATCCCGGAACCAACCGAAAAATTAACATCGAATTGCTCGCGCAGACCCGCAAGCAATGCGCCCGCTTCGACGTAAGCCGCATCCGGATCAGTGAGATCGATGCGAACATAGCGGCAGTTCGCTGGTGCTGATAACAGATAGACCAGCGCGCCATAATCCAGATCGAAATAAGTGGATGCTCCCGAGGTCAACGATCCACTGTCTGAAACATCACCAGCAGCGCCCGTGCTGTCGCTCGAAGATAACCGCACCCGCGCCGTGCTAGACGCACCAAGCGTCATTCCTCGAAGCATCACGGTATCAACGGACTGAGATGAACCGAGATCGAGCACAAACCATGCCGTTCCTAACTGACTGCGCCAGCGTTCGGAGACGTGCGGCGTCAACAGATTAGCCGTCGACATAGTCACTACCGCGCTCGACGCACCTATTGTCCCGACGTCGGCTAAATTGTTGATTACGATTGCGGCATTAGCCATAGGCTTTCACCGTGACCGTATCGAGTTGACCGGGACCGAAGGTAACGCCTTCGTTGATCTCGACGACCGCCATTAAGCGGCCTTGAGCCAGATCAAGTCGCTCATGCGTGATTTCAATGACATCGCCAAGATTAAGCCGAAGCGCGCGGCGCGGTAGTGTTGCGGTGTAAATCTTGTGCGATGACTTGAATAGATCAAGACGACGTGATGCCTCCGCTACTGCATCAGAGTGAAACGAAAAATATGCCTGAATCGGAGCCGGGTCTTGAGCAAATGGATGGTCGGCCTTGATTGATGCGTCCCACGATCCCGCCAATCGATAGGGTTGTGCGACAAAGGCCCGCTGTGTATCGCTTGCACCCCCCACCAAGTTTGTCTGCACCGTCCATGACTGCTGATAGGGTACGCGCCAGCGCCATGGTGGAGGCAGATAGGCGGATGGCAATTGCTCACGAACAATATCGTTTCCCAAAATATCTCTGCGATTAAAGCGTGCTATCGGATCACCAGCCGGAGCCTCGAATATCCTAACCTCAAACGTTCCGTCGCGGCGAAGCCCTCCCCACCCTCCAATGCCGCCCATGATATTTGAGATGAAGTCGGAGACCATCAGTGAATCATTTGGGCCGATCCAGTAGTTGATCGGAGCCGGCTGTGCGGAATTCAACGCAGTAAATGACGGAACGTAGAGATCATCAGGATCGATAAGAACTGTCCGCCTACGAACAGCCCAGCGAACGATGTCCGCCGTCGTCACCACATAGCCGTCCGAATTATCTCCATCGACATCGGCCGTGATCGTTCCTGACGGCGTACTGCCGAGCCTAAAATAACCCTGTGCCAAGCAGGTCGCAAAATTCCCTGGGGCTACCGTTGCCGCCGCGAGCAAGGCGTAGGTCGCATAGTCCGCTTCGAAAGTTAGCGGCACACCATAATCGTAGACGGCGTTAATATCTTGAAGTGATCCGTCATTGACCTGATAGATCAATAAATTAGAAACCACGAGCGGCGGCGAAATATTAAGAGCAACCCCGAACACCATCGGGATTGTCTTACCAGCTAGATCGGCCCCACCATCCGCCCCACCTGTACCTCCGTACAAATTTGGCTGCATCGGTACGGTGAGTTTGTAGCCGTAATCGCACAGCGTGATTGTTACGCTTGTGGTGTCTACATTCAACCCGGTCGATGTAATCTTTGCAAATGGAAAAGCATCGTTGTAGGAGCCGTCTTTCCGCGTCACGCGCAGCACAATCTGGCGCGCATCAACCGTATAATATTGCGGCAGAAAATCATAAAACGCATCGACGTTCGAAATCACTAGAGTCCCGCTGCCCGCAGTAAATTTTCCGATCTCGGTGCCGAGGATCGAACGTTGGAAGGAATAGCTTCCCAACGTTCCGCGAAATGGTTGGCTAGGCAAAATATCTGTTGGCAAAGTAGCAAACTGGTTTGTCGCCGCGTAGAGTTTTAAGGCACCGCCGCGGCCACTGAAGGCCGCTGTGCCGACGCCAACCGCATGCCAGCCGTCGCCGGGTGTTCCTTTGAAAGTAACTGTGCCGACGCCAACTGCAATCCAAAGCGCACTACCGAGAGGTAATCGACTTCCGTCATCGCTGAACGGGTATCTGCTAAAGGGGCCGATGCTAAACATGAATCGTCATCTTCCAGTTTAGCGAAGCCAATGCCTCCGGCAACGAGATCGCAAGTATCCAGCAACCATGCGATTGCTCATGCTACGATTTCTTTGGCGCTTATATAATTTGCCAGTATTCCGCCATAGAGCGTGGGCGATCCCGCATAGAACGTCCCAGCTAAGCTGCCGCCGCCGCGAAACCTATAGGTGACAGATCCCGCGTTCGGATTGTCGACAAAACTTAACATCATCGATGTCGCGGTGTTTGCAATTCCACAGACGACAGCGATGGCATTGACTTCAGAATTTCGAAACACCGCAATCGAAACCGGACTGCCGACGCTGTGAAATAAATTAAAATAGAATTCGATTTCGATTTTGTTAATGGGCGAAGTGAGAACGATAGTCAGAGCATAGATTTCAATACCATCCGCTGTGGTCGGTATGGAACCTGTGATTGGGAACAGATTAGTGGTAGTGATTCCACCACGGATCATCTCTTTGCCGGACGCTACGATCGCACCGGGGTGATAAGAGCCAATGCCAAATAGGGCTATTACAGGTGGTGCGATCGACCATGTTCCTGCAGCCGCAAGACCTCCTACATAATCCAATGTGCCGAGAATTCGGAACGGTTTCGCTGTTACTGCCGTTCCACTATAGATGGTGGCTTCGCTATCAGCACCTCCCACGCCACCTTCTGCCGTGGAAGAGCCAAGCGCAGTGTCCACAAGCCAATAAACCGAGCTTACTCCGGTCGCAAGAACAACGCCGAGCCGCAGCGTGCCGGCATCATCGAACAGCACGACCCATAATCGGAATGGCCAACCAGCCCTAACCCCAAGCGTTGATCCTGGCGACACCACTAACGATAATGCCGCGGTGATCGCCCGAACCTGATAACTGCCACCCGTGAGGTTGGCATTCCGAAACGCCATGAACACTGGATTGCTAGGACTTGGATCGCTCCCGGCTGCGGTCTTGATTGCAATGGTGAGGGCGTTTGATGCAACCGTTGCGGTGATCTGACCGTTCTCCATCCCTACCGCAAGACCAGTCATTCCTCTTGCAGTACAGGCTACCCCTGCGGTCGAACCTACCGGACTCCACTCCCCATATTGTCCTGAATTATTCTTCGGCCTGGCCCAATAATAAAGAGTGGCTTCCTCTTGAACGCCATAGTGTACAGTGCCGGTCAGGCTACCATTGGCAACCCTTGCGGCCGTGCTTCGATCATTGCTACTCGATGCCCACACTTCGACTAGATCGAGCGAGAGATAAATAAGTCCGTTCCAATGCGGATCGGTTACTGTCCAGGCGATGTCGTTATGACCAACTGCGGGGGTCACGACAGGAACCGAAAGAGTAATGTCGCTGTCAGCCATGCGTCATGCTCTATCCGTCAAAGTCCACGTCTCAATTTCGGCGGTGTAGACAATCATCGCGTCGGGGTCTTCCAGCGTTTGATCCCAAACGGTTGAGCCTCCAAACAATATCGATCCCACTCCACCGCAATGCCAATATGGTCCAGCTGCGCCGAACCAATGCGTTGCGCCAGCACCAGAAGCAGTGAACTTGCCGCCATTACTGCCCTTGAATACGAAAGCGCCAGCGCCCGTAGCCGACCAAATTGCGGCGCGCGACCCTTTGAAGGTCGCCGTGCCAATGCCTGATACTGACCAGATTGCGCCGCGTGAGGCTAACCAATGCGTTGCACCAATACCGGATGCGGACCAGACCGCGCCGCGTGAACCAAACCACGTTACAGTACCGACACCGGATGCGTGCCATGCTGGTGCGCGCGAGCCAAACCATGTCGCGCTGCCAACGCCGGAGGCAGTCCACTTACCTCCCGGTGCAGCGATCCAGTTAGTTACCCCCGACCCGGAGGCAGTCCACTTACCTCCCTTTGCTCCTTTGAAGGTTGCGGTGCCAATACCAGCCGTTGACCAGACCGCGCCGCGCGAACCTTTGAAGGTTGCGGTGCCAACACCAGCCGTTGACCAGACTGCCCCGCTCGATCCCTTGAAGGTCGCGGTGCCAGCGGCGGAAACGGTCCAGATCGGACCTGCTCTATTTCCGTCATCGCTGAACGGATATTTGCTAAATGGACCGATGCTAAACATAGATCATCGGCCTTTCAGCATGAGCTCCGTGCTGCGATGAGAAGAACATCAAGATGCGAGTGATACCGGCCGACGATTCGGGATGGTGTCAATCGATTTGATGTTCATGGTTATAGCGCCCACTGCAAAACTAAACCAAATACCGGCCTTGGCGAACATCGGAATCAACAATGGGCTGATAGCCACGACCGGACCCTGCATCGACGTGCTCAATGCCAGCCCATCGATCAGGCCCCACGACCGAAATGGACATCCAAAATCAATCGGGGCTGCGTTCGCATAACTCGTTGCTGTGGCATCAAGAGTCAAGATCAAGGGCTGACGTTTGTAACCCCTGATCTCAATTTCATGGGATCGCCGCGCCAACCCGACGTAAAACGTGACCGTCTTCACCATGATCAGGTAATCGTTATGGTGGAGGCCAACGTGAAGATTGGAGTAACCCCGGCGACAACGACGATGGTCGGGGATATCGCACCGGATATAAGTACAATTCCGGCGCCGCTTGCCAGCATACCGATTGAGCCGAAGGTTTCAGTCTCAGACCCAGCAGAGGCGATTGGGAACGACATTTCAGTGGTGTTGGCCACAACGTTTCCGGTGACGGTCCACTCGCCGGAGTTTCTTGGCGAGGCAATGCGGGCATAACCCGTATAGGCGGCTTCGCTCGTGTTCTGTAAACCAGCGCTGCCGAGGTCAGCGGTGTGCAGCGCGAGATAAAAATTCGTCGCTGGCGTTCCAGCGGCGTTATCGGCGACATTCGCCCAATTCACAGCGTTGAAGATCAGCTTGAGAATGTTGTTTCGTGTGGTGTCGCTGATGCCCATAGACGTGGCCTCCGGTTAAGGGTGATCGCCTAGCTGATGGGCTTGGCGGGTTATTGAGATTCAATTTTCAAAAGGTAAAACGAACTACGCAGCCCGCACCATAGTCGATGTGCCGGGAACCCGCGGCCTGGTCTTGTCAGTCTTCATTGCAGCCGCAAGCTGCTGAATATCCGAGCGCAGCGCATCGATGTTATCCCGCATGGCGCCTGTTTCGGCCATCGACACACCGGCCATCGCGCGAACGAGCGTGCTGCCGAGATCCTGAAAATTCTTGCCATTGTCATTTGACGGAAGAGACCCATTGCGGTTGATATGATCGAGCATCGGCATCGTCATCGGATTGACCGATGTCGCCCGCGTCACCGCCTCGCCACCCCCAAGCAGGATATCCCCGCCGCCAGCGTAGCGAGCTCGCACACTGTCGATATTGTAGAGCCCGTTGCCGACGATGCCGCCAGGGGCATAGCCACCAACAATGCCTCCTTCATGGAACCAAGTGAAAGGATTGTACCATACGAATTTGCTGCTTGGCGCAGATGCGGGTGACCCACTCAGTAATGTATTGGCTGCAATCTGGGCTAGATATTGATTCATCGGCCCAAAATATTGACTTCCCTGCGTGTCAGCGACGAATGCACCTTGCGCCCCGAGCTGCGTCACCGAAGCTGAAATATTTACTGACGATTGTGTCGTTGCAGTCTGCAATGCCTGCAATGCGCTAAGGCTTGCGGCTGAGTCAGCAGTAGAAGTGTTTCCCGCTGTAGCCAGAGCATTGTTGGCAATTGTCAGGGCGTTATTCGCGGTCACCAAAGCATTCTGCGCATCCAACACTGCATTGGTAGTCGAAGTGAGAGACAGCCCATTCGCCGTCAGGGCATTATTAGCTGCAAGAAGAGACGCGTTCGCAGCGGACCATGCAGTCTGCGCATCTAAGGTCGCATTGGTGCTTACGGTGAGCGAAAGACCATTTGCGGTTAGAGCATTATTGGCGACCGCTAGAGCATTGTTTACACCCACCATTGCGTTCTGCGCGGAAATAAGTTCTGCTTGTGTTGATGCAATAGTGTTCCCAGTGGACGTATTAGTGTTGCCAGTTACGGTCAGCATATTATTCTGCGCAAGAAAGGCATTGGCTTGCTGTAGCTGCGCTACAATCGGATCGGCCAGCTGCGCTAAAGCAGGCAGTGCCGTTAATTCCGTTTCCACCTTGTCCAAGATTGTTTGATATCCGCTCGACGAGGCAAAGTAATTCTTTGCTGCAGTCAACAGATCTGTTGAGTATGTTGTAATGCTTCCGAGCGCAGTTCGGTCACCACTCTGCGCCAAAGTGAGTTGCGCATTATAATCAGACTGAGCGGCCGTGAGCGCAGCTTGTGGCGATAGGGATGATGATCCGGTGTTTAAGCCGTGCAGATAAGTTGAAATCGTTGTTTGAAGTCCAGAATAAAACTGGGTCGTTGCATCAGCGAGAGATTGCACTGCAGCGACTGCCGCAGTTTGTGCGGTTGTCAATCTCGTCTGCGCTGTCGTCTGCGCTGTCAAAGCCGTCGTTTGGTCAGTCCTAAGGGCATTATAGTAAGTGGTCTGAGCTGTCGCTTGCGCCGTTAAGGCCGTCGTTTGTTCGGCTCTAAGGGCAGTATCGTAGTTGGTCTGCGCCGTTAGTTGCGCCGTCTGAGCCGCAGTTTGGGCAGCGGTCAATGTCTGGAGCGCGGTCGTCGATACATGCACCACGCCGGCGAGTTGAGGAAATTGATTAATGAAGTCTTGGAATGATGCTCCAACCAATCCCGCACTATCAACAATCTGCTGCGCTTGCGTTTGGAACGCCAGTGCCACTTGTTTCGGATCGGTCCCGAGTAATTGCGCGTCATTCAGATTGCTCACGCTTGAGGTAATAAGAGCCCCAGTCGTATTGAGATAATCCTTGCCCTGTGCGGTATTGATCTGTGCCTGCAGACCTTGCGTGAATGTCGTCGAGATTTGTGCGAGTGCGGCCTTCACCCCGGACGCAATGGAAGCGGCGGCCTGCGTCGATGTCATGCCGAGGTCTTGTAGCGTCTGCTGCAATTGTTGCGCGTTACCGCGCAAGGTCAAAAGCGCGGTCTGTACGGTCGTAAGAACTGGCGCGGTCTGCAAAAGCGATACGGCATAATTCAGCGCCGAACTTTGCGCGGCGCCATAAGCAGACGATCCTGTTCCGGCGAGCATCGCGGTATCAGAAAGGAAACCCTGCAGCGCAGTGCCGATCGTCTGGATATTTTGTGCCGCCTTTACTGCCGGACTATTATCCCCGAGTCCCTGATTCATCGCCTCGATCATCACGTCGAACGAGCCGACGAATTTGGTTGCCGCGGCGACGGCGAATGTTTCTAGGCTCGCCTGCAATTGATCGCTCGATCGCCCGGCGGCGTGTGCGGCATCGGCATAGGTCTGTGCTTGTGCGGTAGCACTGGCGAGACTCGATCCGAGCGTGCCGACGACGTTGCCTTGCATGGTCGCGGTCCAGGCAGCGACCGCGATCGCCATCTTGGCCCAGGAATCCTGCGCCTGCTGGAATGCCTGCTCCGCCTGATCATATTTTTGTTGTTTCGATTCAATAAAAGAAAACCCGACGGCGGCGGCGGCAAGCACGAGCATTATGCCGAGCGGCCCTTCTAATGCCGCCGCAACAGCCATGCCGCCAGCGACGAGAGCCGCCCCCGCGGTTGTGCCGCCTAGTGCAGTCGTAATCCCGGCCAAAATACCGCCTGATTCCGTAGCAACTCCGGCGGCCGCGCCGCCTGCGGCCAATTCCCCACCTGCGGCCGGCGCGGCAATGCCGAGAATTGAAGCCGCGGCGGTGGCACCGGAAACAAATGAAGCGGCAACCGATGCACCGGCCGTAGTCAGAATCGTAGCGGCGGAGGTCGCGCCGGCCGTCTGTGTGGCTGTACTCGATGCTCCACTAAGCAAGCTCGGCGCGGCGCCACTGAGAAACGTCGACATAAGCTGTTTCGCCGCCATATCGATCAGCGTATCGGCAAGTTTCTGGGTAGCCGTTTGCAGCGCAGTCATGATCTGCACGCCATGCGAAAGATCGAGTGCAAACCCGGAGGCGAAAGTCCCGGCCTGAGTGCCCACGTCCTTCAATGCAGTGTTGAAGCGTATCTGGGCAGCTTCGGAGCTATTCAAGGCGGCCGGGATGTCGTTGCCGTAAATGCCCTTGAGCTGTTGCGCGATCTGCACGTCTTGTGGCGAAAGCAATGCGGTTTGCCGATCAAAACTAATCTGGCTGGCGACCTTCAATTTTTCATAGGATTGAGTCGACGCATCGATGGCCGGCGGCAGCCGCAAGAAAGCGGCGCGCTGCGCATCGGTCAATTCAATGCCGGATTGATCGAGCGCCTGCTTGCTGCTCATTGTCGCGCGTAAGGTGGTATAGGCTGCGATCTGCTGATCCCATGTCGTCTTCTGCGCGTCCGTTGCTTCCTTGTCGGCTTCCTTGGCAGCCTCAAGCAATTGGAATTCGGTCTTCATGCCGGCGATGGCGCCGACCGACTGCCCGATCGTCAATGACTCGGCCGCCAATGCGCCGATGTGTTTTTCGATGGACACGACGGCCTTATCGAAGGCATCTCTTTCAGCGTTGATGCCTGCAACAATAGGCTGTGATGTATCTTTAAGACTGGCATTTGCGGTGCCTTGGATGACAGCAACAGCCTTCGTATTCTTGGCCATCAAGTCGAGAGCCTTGTTAATATCGTTGTAATCAACAATGGTCTGGTCAAGTGCGGCTAGTGAAGGCGGAACCTGTACCAGGCTGACACCGGGAACCTCAGTCGGCGCCAAGCTGCTATAATCTTTACCTGGCGTGCCCCCCGGAAGGCTAGGTGTGTGGTCTCTTACCCACGCGATCCCCGCCACTATGCCATCCCAGACGTCTTTAATTCCTTGGCTTATAACCCTGAAGCCACTCATTACATTGTCAGGAATTAAGTTGGGGATTTGTTGGATATAGCCAACGATCCCTCCCCACACCATTAAGATGAGAGCACCAATGCTGACTTGATCACTCGTAAAGAGTATAGGAGGCCCATCCTTAAACCCGTTACCAATCTTCTCAATCAATTTATCGACCCAGCCCAATGCGCTGGCAAAGGTCTCAACGATGTTGATCCATTGACCCCAGATGACTAATCCCAAACTAGTCAGGTCCAGCATAGGAACCTTAAAATCAGCGATAGTCTTTTTAGCCGCATCAAGACGAGATTGAAGTGAAACCCCGACGGCCACCGCGATCAAATCAAATGGCGCCGCGGCCTCAGTGGCCTTGTCGCGTAACTGGTCAAGCAAATCATTTGATTGCTTCTGTCTAACCAAGACTCCGGGCGGCATAAATTTGGCTGCAATATCAAGTGCAGCCAATCGCTCACCCTTGTTTATGGCTTCAGTGATCAAATCTGTAATAGCAGTCCAACGAGATTGAAGGTCGGTGGCTGCTTTAAGTTCGGCTACGCCTGAATTTCCCTGGAAATTGCCAGCGGCAGTGAGTGCATCAACACTCTTTTGAAGATCACTACCACCCAACTTTGGCTGACTTATCTCATTAAATTTAGTAAACATCGCGGTTAAATTCTCGACCGAGATGCCCATATCCTCCGCGCCTTTCTTTTGTTGCTGCCAGAATGTGGTATTCGTCATGAGCTTAGCAGCTTCATTGTTTACGTCATTCAATTCTTTGATGCGATCAGCACCGTCAGACACCGCTTTGCCAAACAAAACAATGGCTGCCGCTCCAATAGCCACAGGAATGGCAATAGCACTTAGAAACGCCAGCGCCGGCATCAATGCAGAAGTAATTGCTCCACCAGCAGCGGCCGCCGTCGGCGCAATTGTTCCTATGGTTGTTGTGATTAGTTTTATTCCCGGACCGATCTCCGAATTAACAAACGAACGAAAAGCCGGCACCAGTGCATAGGCACCCAATGCCGCTAGCTTTAGATGATTGGTCGCCGTCGCAAAATCTACCCCGGCAGACAAAAACCCCTTGCCGGCAGATTGCACGTTATCGTTGGCGGCACTCATGCTTCTGGAAAGATCACTATTGGCCGCGGTAACTTGTTTGGTCGCCTGAACTTGCAAATCCATCGTGCGCTGCTGATTCGTCAACGCAAGTTGATATTTATCATTGGCGGCTAACAGTTTATTGATCGCCTGCTCCGACGCATTCAAAGTACTCACATAGTCAGCCTGCCCACGCTGAGCACCGCTGGAGTCGATGGTAAGTTCAGTGACGATTTGTTCGCTTGCCATGCTTATTCTTGCGGCTTTTTCGGTGGCTTATTTTCAGATTGATTGCGGGAGATTTCAGCGAGGAACAGTCTATCGAGGTCTTCGATGGTCTCTATTTCCCATGGTGCCAATGCAAACTTGCTGTGACGCACGAAGGCATCGATATCGGCCCAAGAGATCGGATTAACCCCGAACCCATTCGAACTGCGGCGCGACGACAATCGATTGAACGTGTTCCACAGATAGATCAGCGAGGGTGGTAAAGGAGGACAGGCAAGATCGGCTTCGTATTCCGCCCGTTTTTCCGGCTTGCGTGAGCGTTGGATCAAGCCTTCCAGCTTTTCTCGCTTTGAGAAGCCGTCCTTATCCGCCGCATTGAGCACAAAGTGACGCTCCGCGAATGCTCTTAACTCGTCGCAGAGCGCCGAATAAAAGATTTCTGCTCACCGAGGAATTCCAGTGCTTGTGTCAATAGTGACACTTTGCGCGGATCGCCCAGAAGTTTGCTGGCCGCTTCGCTTGAGAACGCCAATTCCTCGCCATTGAGTTTGATCGGCGTCCAGCGCAGCAAACGCTCCACCACAAAACCGACATTGCGCTGGCGCATCTCATCGGGAGTATCTTCGTCGGCCTTCCATTTGCGGCCATTAACGCGAGATGCTTCCTGCTCGCGGTCGCGATGCAACCGCTCACGCGATAGCCGATTTGATTGCGCAACCGTTCTGTCATGCCCTGGCCCGGCAAAGGTCCATATCCATGTCGTAAGCTTGCCGTTGAGCTCGACGGTCATGTCGGATTCGTCGGCGGCATCGAAATCCCCGACATCGATATCGATCGGCTTGATCTTTTCGGAGTCTTCGACGGCTTTCGGATTTGTCATGGTGTTTTCCTCGTTCGGTAGGAGTGGCGGACGCGGCCGAACCCGCGCCCGCCGTGCTGTCGCGACAACCTCGTCGGCGGTTTCGGCGCCGAGCTCTAATCGCTCTGCGATTAGCTATTATTGCTCACTTGGAAACTTATCATCGTGTCATCGTTCCCCGCCCCAGTCGGATCATGACCGACAAGAGAAGATGGAATCGAGATCGTCGTCTCCGCCGCACCGCCGGCGGTGCTCATCGCCGACACATCGGCCGACCCGAGAGTGAAATACGGCACATTGATCGAGATGAAGTTCTTCGGCTCGGTTGTCTGATCGACCGCCATTAGCTTCAACGAAAGACTTGTTTCGTTCAGGAAATCGGCGTCCCAGGTTGTGTCTTTGCGCAAGAACTTGAGATTCATCACCACGGTATTCATACCGGGAAGCACGGTCGGAGAAACCTTGCTACCGGCAACCGCGGGGGCCACCGCCGCATTGTCGATCGTGACGTCGAACGAAGTAAGATCAACCTGATCGACGCCGCCGATGCTCAAGACTGCATCCAACGCCGCCAATGGCTGACTGGTTGGCAAAGTCGGCGTGGTTAGAACTGCTGAAGATTCCAGCACCATGCTTCCGGTGCCGACCCACGACGGTTCGAAGGTGATGATTCCATTCGGCGCCATGGCGATCTTTACCGATTTCCAGAGACAATCCTGGAAAAATCGGCTTTTGCCCATGTCGTAATTAAATTCCTCGATGGAGAAATAACTGTTCACCAACGATCCGCCCGCCGGCATAATAACCTTTCGACCGCGACGCTTCAGTGTAAGGCTGGTGTCTGGAGTGGAATCAACGGTCAGTGTTTCATCGATCGTAATGGCGGTCGACGAAACACCCGTTACGCGCAGGTCGCGGGCATTGTTGGCACTGGTGGCGGATGCCGTAATCTCGATCACATCGCCGGCCCGGATTCCTTTGGTGATTGGATTTCCCGAGGCCCAAACGATGGTATTTGCAGTGGTCGTGGCTGATGTAAAATCTGCCGCCGCCACCGAGATCTCGGTATCCCAACTGCCGCGCAATACCGCCTGCAGAATTGGATCGAATGAACCAACCGACAATTCGCAAGCGTAGGGACCACCAATCGCCGTCTGCATGCCGTGACGACCGCGCGTGTGTTGCGCATCGCGGCGGACTTCCTTGCTCTCGATCGCAGCCTTGGACAGTTTACCCGGCGTGCCGCCGGTCTGCCGCAGGATGGTGGCACCTGCTCCGGATTGCGGAGTGCCAATCCCACTTTGCAGCATGAAGGCAGTATAACCATTGAAATTCGTCTGATAAGTTGGTGCGACCATGGCCTGGGCTCCCTTTCAAGGAATCCGAAATTTGCGAGTTGCCCAAGCTCACAAGATCATCGATGCGGCGCGGGCGTCACGCCGACATGGCTTAACCGGAGTAAAAGAATTCAAAATCGATCGTCGTCGTTACTCGCCACCAGCCGGCATTGTCCGCGCTGCTATCACCGCCATCGATGCTGGGTGTGATCGTGCGAACGCGAGTTGGAGGTGTGTCGTTGTAGAATATTTGGTTGCGGAAGATTTCACCGATGGACCAGGCATACTGCCGCGCGATTAGGCTTCCGCTGTTCACCGGTACAAAGACATGGGCATAGATCAATCCGATGTGAAGCCAAATCTGCGCGCCTGGCGTCCCCGTCGCGTATGGCTTGCCTGTGGTCTGGATGACTTCGAGATCGACCCACGGCGCCGGATTGCCATTGCCATCAACGGGAGGCCACGGATCGGGCGGCGTTTCATTCTGAAACGCGATCTCTGTTGTCGACCAATTATCCCGCAACCGCTGTTGGATGGCCGCAACCGCGCCGGCATAGTCCGCCATTTTATAATCGCTCGGAAATTACGAGGGCGGGATAGCGAAGATCTGATCTATTTTGCGCCGCAGCTGGTCGCTTGGATTCTCGACCGGGTTTTGGCCCTGTTCGTTTTGGCCGCGGCCCAGACTTTCCAAACACAATTCCATCGACAACACCTCGATAGTCAAATGCAATTTTTGCAAAATTATCATATTTACTTTTCACAATCTGCTCGGCCTGGTGATAAACTTGATCGGTTCCGGGAACCGTCATCTTCATCTTGCCAATTTCAATTTTTCGCGCATATGGAAGAGGATTCAAAATTACAATTTCATAACCAGATTTATAATCGGCCAAATTACTGACCTCTACGCCATTCATAAAAATTGTATGTGCGTTTCGGTAATCTCCGCTTAGCACTGGCGACTTTTCGAACAGCGTTTCCATCGCAAATTGAACGACCAGATCAAGCCGATTATAATTATATTTTATTATACCATCCGGCTTAACCATTTCCTCTGCGACACTGAGTACACCGTCGACCCATCGCCGGAACGATCCGGGTTGTGGGTCGGAATTCATTATCTCGCCGTGGCGAGTCTTCGCTGTCGTTACGATCAATCTTTGCGTTGCCGCAAGCGTGTTTTGTTTGGCAACGCTGAATTGCTGAGAAACAAATTGCGGCGAGCTCGACATCAGCCCAAAACCCGCATATCAATCCTGACCAATTCCGCACCTGGATATTGCCCTGCGGCTGTCTGCACCGCCCGCCATGCCCCGCGCACAAATGCCAAATCACCGCGCGTCTTGCTTGGAATGCGGGCGTCGCCTGTCACTGTTGGCGGCTGCGCCCCTGGCCATTGCGCTTTGTTGATCTCGGTCGGCGAAAGGATGCAGACATATTCGTTCATGCTGACCGAGCCGACCAGATCCTCAGCCGCCTTGAAAGTAACCTGTGCCAGACATTCGACATCGATGAAGATTTGATTGGGTGCGGTGCCGACCACGCGGCGCAACTTGATCTGTTCGCCAACTTTCGCCAGTTGCTTGTCAAGCGATGCGATGTAATTGCTCATCAGCGCACCGAAGCGCGTACCGCCAGCGTCGTATTCGCATACGTTCCTGTCGTCGAGACAACGGTGCGCAGCATATTGCCGAGCACGCCATCGATGACGCCCTCCGACGACAACGCCGTGTAAGTCGCCACCGCTTTCGACAATAGCCCGGACAAATTACAGACCGCCTTGCGTGATGCCGTGGTGAAATCAAATTCCGCCACGTCAAACCATACCGTTCCGCCGTCGAACGATGTTTGCACCTTCGCTGTTGCTGTCACACCGCCGCTACCCCAACCAAATTCCGCATCGAGCGTGACCGCCGTCATACCGTCGAGATCGATGATCGCCGTCTGCACCTGCGCGGAAAGCGCGGCCGTCAAATTAAGCGAGGCGAGCGGATAGACGCCGGGATTGTCCATGCTGATCCAACCTCAATGATTCCAGACGCGCAGATTTTGCAGTAACGCCATTACCGCGCCGCTAAGCGCTGCTTCTGCGCCGCCGCCCATCGTCCAGCTCGTATCCATAACGCCGGGAAGGTTTTCTCGGCTGATGAATAAGTTCTGTTGTGTAAGCGACCGTAAATGGCTGACCTGCAGCGCGATCGCCATGCGGATTGTTTCGTCGACATCGGAACCGGCATCGCCGTAGCCTGCGATGAAGCGGAGCTTGACGGCGCCGGCGCGCAACGCCGCCGTCGGCCAGGTCGCACTCTCGATCAGCGAGAGATCGCTCGGCGCATCCGAATTGACGACATAGGTTGAAGGATCGAGCGTCTGCACCGCGTCATTAATGTCGAGATAGGTGACGCTGACGACTTGCTGCAAGGGCGGCAGCGGAATGGTGATGCCGTGGCGCCTTTTCGATGAATAGGGATATTGCCCCCAAACCTCTTGCGGATAGGGATACCAGACTTCCTGCGGATAGAAGCCCTTTTCCTGGTAGTAGTAATTTGAGGTCGGAAAGCGATCCAATACCAGATCCCAAGTCTGCGTATTGATCGCGCGGCCGAGCCATCCATCCTTACCATCGATCATCTGCCGTGAAGCCGTGATCAGCGCCTTGATCACATCGTCGGAAACCTCATTGCCGATATTGAGCCGCGCCTTCGCTTCCGCGGCGGTCAATGGCTCAACAGCCGGGCCGGTGACAAGAATGAGTGACATTGTTCACCGCTTATTGTGTGAGTCCGGCTGATAATCAACAATCACATCAAACGACTGCCAATCAAATCGATTGTCCGGAGAAAACCGCCGCGCCCGATGCAAAAGGATTTCAACGCAAGTCTTTAATAACTCTGGACTTGCTTCATCGCGGCCACGAACAACCACCATCACCACGAATTCTTTCACCGTCACACCAACTGGAACGCCAGCCATGTACTTTCGACGTGAACGATATCGTCGCCGGCTTTGTGAAACTCATCAAGCACGTCGCGCACGTCGACGGTTCCAAGATCATGATAATCGTGCCAGACGATGATGCCGCCTCCGCGCACTAGCCTGCGGGCCAGCGCCGTGTCGTGCATCACGCCCTTAAAACTGTGATCGCCGTCGATGAATGCCGCATCGCAGAGTTTTAGATCGGCGACTTTAAGATCATGCGAGCCGTGCTGGCGCAGAATCAATTCGAAACGCGGATCACTTTTTACCAGATGACCGGGCTGTGCTGGAACTTCGTTCGCCTGCACCGCCTTGGCTGGGACATAGCCGAGCGGTACGTCGATGCCCTGGTAGTGTTCAATACCGGGAATATTGTCGAGAATAGCCTTGGCAGTTCGCCCCTCATTCACCCCGAATTCAAGCACCGCCTTGGGATGCACCGAGCGAACGAGTGCGATCAGCACTTCGAGTTCGCCCGGATTCATGAACCGCTTTGGAAGTCCGGCCCAATTTATCTCCCGGATATCGAGTTGCGATTTTGGAACCTTCGGTAGCGACATAAACAAACTCTTCCAGTCTTGCTCGCACCTTCGGCAAGTCGATTGCCTTGGCGCATCGATGATCTTTGCTAAAGCATTCGCACGGTTTGATAGGATCGATGCCCAGGAATGGCGCAAACCTTGCCCCGGCCGAATAGAGCCGAGAACTTTCGTGGCCGCCGAAGACACAGACGTTAGGAGTGCTCACGGACTGCGCGAGAATGAGAGCAAACCCCGGCGAACAGAACATCAGCGCAGCCGAAGCCGTCAGCGCGGCGATGGTCTCGAAATCGAGTTCACCTTCATGACATTCGACGTCGGCTTTTACTTTCGGCCCGACAATCCATTCCTTGCCAGGAGCGGTATCGGCAATGCTGATAACGAAAAATGATTCGCGGATGGAATTGAACAACGCGGCATAAGCAGCGTGATCAGGATTGCGCGCTGCGCAGCCATTCCATTCAATGCGCTCGACCAACGGTCGATAGATCAGCAACGGCTTTGTCGGTTGCCATTGTTCGAGTTTAGCATGCGCTTTCTTAATCCACTTTGCCGCAATCGGCATGCGATAGTCGGCCGCTGCATCATCGCACCGGCAATTATCCATCATCGCGCCGAGAAAACCCGACTTGCGGATGCCGTCATGCGTGTACCAGATGCGCATCGCCTTCATGCCGGCGACCGATGTTATTCGCGAATAGTTCTTTGCCTCTCGTTTTGCGTTCTTCGCCTGCGTTCTCAGATACGAATTTTTATTCAATAGCTTGAGCCGCGGGCCGACTAGATCGTGATAAACGCATGGCCAAGGCGTCTCTAGCCAGATTTCGTGTTGCTCCATCAGTTGCCGGATCACCGCGCGCTGATGGATGTTGTCGCCAAGCCCGTGCATGCCCTGGATTAGAAGAGGTATGAGTGTCGCCGCCGTTCGGGCGCCATTCGCTATTTCATCATCCCGCGTCGCAAGCCCGTTGACTTCCAACACCTTCGCGCGCTGTTCACTCGCTATAAATATCTGCCCGACTTCGACGTTGCCCTCGTGCTCGGCGTTGAACCAAGGCTTTAGCGCCCTCATCACAATCACGGTTTAGTGCCTTTTCCAAACTCATGATCGGATATGCGGTTAGCGCCGAACACGCGCTCGCGTTAATGATTTCGATACCCATGCCAGCCAGATCGCCGGCGGCCTCATCAAGAATGCGTCGCCACTTGATTACGTTATCGAGACCAGGATTCCCGAGCTCCGTTCTATGTTCACCATGCCAGTGAACGCCGTTGTCGACCCGCATATCGAAGCCGACTAGGACGATGCGGCGCGCTCCGAGTTGCACCGCCAAATTGATCGCCTGAAATCCGCTGTTGCCGCCGGCGCCGATATAGCCCGGAGCTGTGATGATGCGATTGCAGCCTTCGTAGCCCTCGCCGGGATTGACACATTCGATAAATTGCAGTGCGGGATATAGTTCGCAAGTCTCCCTGAAGCAGGTGAATTTATCTCCCTTGAATTCCGACACGCCGGCATTCAAAACCCACCACTTGCCATCGCCCGCATAAAGGGCATCCGCCCAAGGAGCGAGCCGCCAACTTTCATTGACTACAAGAACTTTCGCTCGCCCGCGGGCTTGCGCAAGGTTTTCGTTGGCTGCGCTTGGACCGCTGGCGACGATGACGGCTGTATGACACCGCCATGATCGCCGAATTCCAAAGGGCGCGGCACCTGCGATTGAATTTCAATCTTCGGCTTTGCCGATGTGACGCGCGCCGCCAATTGTGCGCGTTCCAAATCACCAGCGCGGGCATCCGTTGCTTCAAATTCTTGCCCAATATGGACAGTGCCCTCGTGCTCGGCATTGTGCCAGGAGCGCAAGGCTTTCATTCGAACTGACATAATTCTCTCCTAGAGAAGATAAAGGCGATGCGCGCTCTTTTTGCGGTTCTCACCGGACCACATGGGTTGAAGATTGGTAATGGCCCATGCCGCTCTGAATTCTGGACTTCGATTGCTCGTGAACTTGAACTTTACGAGCGGAACTACGTGATCAACGTCCCATTTGTCCATATTTGACCACGACATCCCGTCTTTGAATTGCTTTTCAAGATGAATGGCTAGATCATTGATGCTCCAACCGAGAAGTCTTTGCAGTTTTCCGCGCGGCCGACGCTCGACAAGACCGCGCCGCATCGCCGTTCGCATTCTCTGGTTTAGAGCCCACGTAGGGTCCGTCAGTCGTCTCTCTTTTGCACGTATGCGCTTACATTCAAGATAGCGAGATTTTACAACCTCTGGCCCTCTATTCTGGCATTCAGGGCAATATTTTTGACATTGTGCAGTAAATACGAAAGTACGCTCACAGTTTCCACATAATATTTGAGAGCCGAATGATGTCCTGCCTTGAATCCGCGCTAACTCTGGGTAGTTCTCCTTAATTTTCTTAAGATTGCGCTTATATGCGCAGGGCCGACAGCAATCGGTTTTGTCATTGTTCTTAAAGATAAAATCTTGCTTACAATCAACGCATTTCAGAATATCACCACGAATCGGGAGTCCTCTCGCGCGGCGCTCCTGCCGCTTGGCCTCGCCCGCCGCTGTATTTCTCGCGACTGCCAATTCCAGGCGCCGGTCTTCGGCGCATGGAACACACCGCATCCGATTGGTCCCGTGATCACCGCGTTCGGCGAGATCACCACAGTCATGGCACTTAATCTGCGTGCCTTTTCTAAGTGGAATTCCTTTGCGGCGGCGACGGCGCTCGGCGGATGCGGCACCATTTGCCAGCCTCACCGCGATCCCGCACGGGCCACAATAATGAGGAAGGTTGCTGCGGGATGGGGGTGTTTCAAAATACCCTCCGCATTTCTTGCAGCACGGCACTTTAGGGGTGTATTCATTTATCAGCGTCATCGAATCTAATCCATTCGGAGGCGTTAGAAATCCGCCGAGATCACAAGTCTCGGCGGGTTTCGCATTTTGTCATCCTGCCTCGCTTATGGCAAGGACTCTTTTCCCTCGTTACTTACTAGAAGGCACCATAAATAAATGCCGAGGGTCGGTAACAGGCGAGAGCCAGGCGCTCTTCGCCCCTTATGGTGATGAGGTTTCGCTGGAAGTTGTCGGAATCTTCCGTCGAAATCAAGACCTCAACGCCCATTCTGTCGAAAATCTGCGCTCCGAGCCGGAAGGCACCAGCAAGAAAGTGGCCGGTCGTCATCGCAATCGTCTCGACCACAGGAAGACTCCACAGCATCGGTTGAAGGGTTCCTTGGGGATCACCAATAATATAGTTACCAAGGTTGTTCTTCAAAGTTTCGATTTGTGCCCAGTCTGTCGGGTGAACGACATACCCTGTCGACGGGAACAGAGAGACTGACGCTGCCTGCAGCGCGGCAAGACGCAGCTTGTCGATCTGTTGGATGTCAGTCGGTGAGAATGCCGCGCTGTAGGCCGTCGCCTGTGGCACGAGTCCAAAGATGTGGTTTCCTGTACCGTCGCCGGTCAGCAATTCCACTTCCTCGATATATTCGAGGCCGTAACGCAGACGGCCGTCGATGTAGCTCTGCAGTTGCGGCGCGTCGTCGAGAATCTGACGCGATGCCTTCATGATCCAGGCGATCGTGCGCACCGGAGAAGTTTTCAGATCGTAGGTCAGATTGCCCTGCGGTTTGAGCCCACCTTCCGAAACAACCGTGGCGGCAATCGTCGGGGGAACCGTACCGGTTTCCACCGGGTATTCGATGTTGCTTGAGATCGTCGTTCCGGGAGTCAAAAGATCACGCACGGTCATCTTGCGCTGAGGCAGACCGACCATCGGTTCACGCTGCGGAACGACAAGGGAGGTTGCCGCAGAGGCACCGGAGCCGACGGTAGCCACGTTGCTGGTGATGTTCTTGCGTTCCATCACGACTGAGATGGCGCCGCGACGGGCCCCACCCAGAAGTGTGCTCTTGACCGCCTCGTTTTCGATCACCACCTGACCGGCCGACTTGGTTTCCTCGAATTGCATTCCGCCAATGCGACGGGCCATCTTCTGTTCGATGTCGCCGATACGCGCGCCGGTCTTCTTTTCGAAGTCGTCGTAGAGCGCGGTGAGCTTGGTATTCATCTCGCTCAGCGCTTTGTCGGCGCCGTCCTTGGTCTCCTTGGTCAGCTTACCGAGAGTTTCGATCTCGTTCTTTGAGGTCTTATGCCATTCCTTGACCTCGACGGTCGCTTTGGTCAGACCTGCCATAAGCGCCTTGAGCTCGACTTCGGTGACGTTGCCAGCACCACCTTGGTCGTTCGGCGCTTCAAAAACCACGCCGCGACCGAACGGATGCGCTAAGGCGAAGATGCCGGCGGGGATGGGACGATTCTGCAGAGCATTGATCTCGGAACCGACTGCGGCCGTCATGCTGGCAACCGCCAGCAGCGCCGAAGAGATTCTGAGAAGGGTGACGTTTTTCATGATCACATTCCTCGTTTGGGGTGAAACGCCGTTGCGGCGTTATTTCGTGAGGGAAAAATCGGCCAGTTGCGCGCTGAGAGCTTTCACCGCGTCCTTGGTGCCGACATGGTTTGCCTGGTTGCTTCCCTCATCACGAGGTAGCGATCCGAACAGAAGTTTGGCGACGTCATCTGCTCGTTTGCGGGACAGACCTAACTCTTTCACGAGGATTGTCCGTATCCCGCCAATGGTTGCGCTTTTCGTCCAGCCGGTCACGCCATCAGGCACGCGATCGCCGGTTAATGCCGCATGGGCATCCTGCAAATGATTCATGAGAACGGCGTCATGCTTGCCGTTGGTCGAGCTCATCAGACCATAGCCGGCGTTCATGACATTGTCTTGCATGCCGATGGCAGAAGCCAGAGAGTTGACCGCACCATCAACATCAGGATCGAAATCGTCATCGCCGTCGGGATCGACCGTGCTTACGCTATCGGTCGATTTGAGCCGGTGCATGAAAGATGATTTGAGTTCCTGGATGCGCGCGGCGGAATTGCTTGGATCTCGCACGATGTCGATGGCGTGCAACAAAACCTTGATCAACTTGCGGCGCGGTTCACCCTGCGACTTGCCCATGATGGCACCGCCGGGCGGCACCGTATAGGCGATCGACAATCCGCTGAGCGCACCGTCCTGCATCAATCCGCGAATGCGCCGACCGTGATCGGTGTCGAGCGCGCTGATTTTGCCCTTAACCTTGAGCCCGTGATTATCCTGGCTCATTTCGGAATAGACGCCGACCGGCAGCGGATCGCCGCCGACGAACGCGCTATGCTCGACGTAGAGACCGGGAAGCGTGCCCTTGGCCTTGTGTTCGGCCAACGATTCCGTGAAGGCGCCCGGCGCGATCACATCCTTATGCGAATCCAGTTTGTTGAAGATGGCTCCATAGCCTTCGAATTCGCCGGGTTGTGCATCGCCAACAAATTTGAATTCTGTCGGCGCGACGAAAATCTCAAGATTGCGCATGTTGATGTCCTCGGTTTAGGCGGCGAGAAGAAAGTCGTTGTCGTAGGCGATGGCGTCAAAACCATCCGCCGTTCCTGGCAACAGATCGGATTTCATATCAATCACAGCGCCGCGCGCTGTAGCGCTTCCGCGTGCCTTGCCGCGGACGATTTTAACTTTAACTCGTAGAGCTTTTCCTTTTGCCCTCGCATCCGCCGTTGCGGAGCCGGTGAGCAAGATTGTTGTACACTCAATCGTCCGTGATGGTGCTGACGCCGATCTCACTACGCTGAGAGTCGGATATTTCCATGCCGGGGCAGAATGACCGTGATTGCGACTGCGACCGGCACCGCCACCTTGTGCTCGTGCCACGATGACGCCGGAAGCAACACCTTCGATCAATTCAACTGTAGCTAATACGATGTCTCCTAATGCCGTCGCATTGAGAACGTCACCACCTGCCACACCGCCGAAACAACTTACCGTCGCTGTTAGCGTCGATCCCGCGGCGGTGGCATCGCCAGATTCAGAACCAGCGAGAATGCTGTCGGTCGGAGTAAGCGTCGATCCAGTTGCCGCCGCCGC
>QGNH01000683.1_pt1 | contig 30704 bp, 39 predicted proteins | sample 1735481 | NCBI WGS metagenome assembly QGNH01 (sample SAMN09239004, study PRJNA386568) | Viral metagenome, whole genome shotgun sequencing project. | reverse complement strand
ACATGTGATGGCTGATGAGATTGTGGACGTTACGAATCTTCGAGACGGGGTAGTTGTACGTTTCACGGAGACGTTGCTCGGCGATGTCTGCGCCCACTTTCGCGTGATCGGCACCGACCGGCTGGCCGTCGATCATGCCGGGGTAGTAATGCGTAACCTCTGTCGCAGGATCGACCCATGATGAAGCTGGCTTGCCAACATCGTGGAGGAGAGCCGCGAGACGGACCTCGGGATCATCTGTCAGATGCGATACGTTGTCGAGCACGTTCAGGCTGTGCTCACCAAGGGAGTAGTTGTGATGCGGGTTGCGCTGATCGTAGTCGAAGTTGTTCGCTAGCTCCGGGAACATGTGATGCAGCACGCCAGTTTCCTGCGCGAGGCGTAGTGCTCCGGCAGGATTGGGGCTTGCGAGGAGCTTGTCTAGTTGCTGCTTGAGCGCATCTGGCGACTCGTTGTCGAGTCGGTAGGCGTGTTCCTCCATCTCCTTGCGGGTGCGCTCATCCGGCACCAACCCGTGCCGTGAAGCAGCAACGAGAGCGCGTACCAAACGCGTCGGGTCCTCGTCAAAGGAATCGGGGTGAGTAGTACGGAGGGTATGGGACTCAATATCCTTCGCTCCCCCGTAAGGATCGACAAGTCGTCCCGTCTCAAGGTCAACCGCCATCGAGTTCGCTGTGAAGTCTCTACGCGCAAGGTCTTTCTCCACTGGTAGGTTATGGTCTACGGTGATTTTGCCCTGGCCTCGTCGTCCACCCTCTTCGTAGGTGTCCGTGCGCGGCAGAGCGATCTCCACTTCCTGTCCTTTGGTGCGGTACTTGTATGTGCCGAAGCGCTTGCCCTCCCAGTTGACGCTGCCCGGAAGCTTGTCGAGCACATTCTCAACCTGCTCAGCCGGGAGGCCCGACACCATGAAGTCAATGTCACGCGGCTCCTTCTGAAGTAGAGCATCGCGTATGGCACCGCCCACGACGTAGACATGACCCCCGGCCTTACGTAGCGCCTGGAAGGCGTTCCAGGCTGCTCCATCGGCCGCAGTGAGTGTCTTGACGTAGGAGCCAACGTCCGCCGTGGCGAGCTTCTGTGCCTTACCCTGCTGATTTTCAAGTTCGAGGCTCGTGATCTCCATGTGAGGATGGCTCCAGTACCAAAGCTGCATCATGTGATAGGTCGAGTACGGCATCGTGGTCGTCGTGTTGATGACGATCTTGCCACCGGGCTCGTAGTAGCCCTCCACGATACCACCCGGCGTGAACTGTCCCATGATGTCCGAGGTCTTCATACCAGGATGACCTACCGTGATGTAGTCTTTGTCGATGTCGTAGACGAACGGAAGAGGCGCTTCGAGCAGGTCCTTTGGTTCCTTGCCGCCCGCTGCGGTCACGTAGCGATGCCCGCTCGTATTGACCATGCCCATGCGGCGCACGAGCCGTTCTCCCTCTGGCGAGTCTGCATGCGTGTACGCATTCGGGTAGTGAAGCAGCATCCGTTGCAAAAGGGCCGTGCCTACGCCTCGGTTATGCACTGCCGAATGCACCATGACAACCTCCGCCTCGTCCTCGCCGGGGCGCACAACGCCATAGCCGACGATCTGACCATCGAGATAGCCGCCGTAGAAGACATAGCCCTCGTCGCGATTGTAACCCCAGAGCTTGGAGTAGAGGTCGAAGTCTTCGACAGTCGAAGCTTCGCGGAAGGAAGCTAGCGGTTGCGCCGTAGGTTCGCTGTTGCGAAGACGAAGAGGAAGAACGTCGTCTTTGTCGTTGAGCGTTGGGAAGTGACCGTCATCCAGGTAAGCGGGAGCCGCATCTAGGGGATCATGTTGCTTGTTGTGCAACACGTACTGGCGAAAGTTCGGCAGCACGACACCGCATGTCGAACACGTTAGCTCACCCTGCGGCTCGCCATCGAATGCCTTCTGGGGCTCGGCTTCCGGGTTGCCCTTGTCGTATTCCTCCGTCCACTCCTTGTTCTTCATGCGGTCGTTCATGTCCGTGCCGCCGGGATACTCGGCTAGACGAAGACCGAAGTCGTCAGCCCATTCCTCTAGCCCCGCTCGTGCGGCCGGGTTGAGCTTGCCCTGAATCTTCGCCATCTTGCCTTCGACCACGATACGTCCCTTGCTGCCACGGAACGGTGCCTCGCTTAGCTTGAGTCCGCCCTTGGTGGTGTACCAGTAGGACTTCTTGGCTCCAAAGTCATCGTGGATGGGTTGACCGCTACCGTCCACGAGCCCGCCCCAAGTCCAACCCACGCGCTTGCCGTAGTCCTGAAGCTCTTTGACGAGCCCGCGCAGTGCGATGTTGCCTTCTACGCTCCAGAGAGCATCACGCCCTCGCACAGTGACGTAGCCCACCGCCATAGGACCCTCATGGTTCGCCGGAGTCCCAGAGTGATCGCGTAGTTCATCGTGGCTATGCATCGGCGAGACATGAAGCTGACCATTGCCGTAGAAGAACTTGTACTCCTTCTCGTTTGGTTTCTCCATCGAAAGCTCCAGATCGCTGCGCGTATCGTGGAAGTAGCGATTTTCGAAGTCTTGATTGGCCTGCGGCTCTTCGCCGGGGTATGCGTCTCCCCACTCGCCGCTATCCGCCTGCTTAGGGATGCCTCGCTCCAGTGCCGCATTGGCTCGACGTGCGAACGTTTCTGCACGCGGATGATCCGGATATGTCTTGATGCGGAAGTCACGATAGAGAGGGCTGTCTGCGCGTGTGTAGATAATCGGCCCTGAGCGATGGCGCTTCTGTTCGGGCTCGAAGTCATATGGCTCGTCGTCCTCATCCAACAGACTCGTCTTTGCGGTCGTCGGCTCGTAAGAGTTCTCGTCACCAGTGAGATCGATAACGTACTGCTTGTCCGGAGACACCCAAAAGTAGTGACCGTGCTTAGTACCCACAAAGCCACCGAGCTTGTCGGCTAGCCACTGCGACGTGACGAAGCACTGACCGGCACTAGCCTGAGGGTGTCCCTGGAAGTCAGGATGACGCGTCTCGTCTCCCCAGGCGTGTTCGGCCGCACTACGCAGTTCGTGCAGTTTGTCCTGGGTGATGGTATCGGGATCAAAGCCCATACTCATTACCACCTAGAAGGGGAGATCATCCTCGGGTGGCTGCGGGGCTGGCGCATCCGGTGCGGGATGATGGGGGTCCATGAACGGGTTCTTGAATGGGACCTGCTCCAGAAGGCGTTCACCCGCGTTGGTGCGGAAAGAAGAAATGCCCTGGTAAGTCTGTCCTTGCGAGTTCTTCCACGGTTCAAGCGGCATCTCTTTGACATAGATGGTGGCCATGCTCGTGCGGAAGTTGAGCATGACGAGAATGCCAAGGATGCCCTGGAGTCCCATCTCGCCCGCTTCGCGGTTCTTGGCTTCACGCTCAACAGGTCGTCCCGGATCGAAACGATGGTGTGTGGCGTCAAAGCCTCGCGTCTTGACCTCAATCCCCCATTGGGCGGTCGCCCCATCAAGAGGGGACCCAGAGTTCGCTGAGCCAGGGTGCCACCAGAGGATCGGTCCATACCCAGGTAGGCTGCCAAGGCCCTGAATGAGCTTCTCGCCGATTTCTCCCTGCTCATCCATCGTGAGTCCGATACGTGTTTTGCCGCCTGCAAGCCACTCGCCAGGGGACTCGAAATCAGCGCCGTGCCATGGCATCTCGTCGGCGAGTAGATCGGCCGACCATTTGCATTTGGGGCAGGTGTAGTAGCCACGATCCTGGTGGCTTGCGATGGTCTGTTGCGTATCTGGCGCGATATGGAAATTACACTGAGAGTTAGCACACGGAGCATAGTCCGAGTTCTTCAGTGATTCCGCATGTTCAGGGCTAACGGCCGGAATGCCTTCTTCAGGACTCAGCAGCATCGACCTCTCGCCTTCTAGCCGTCGCAGCAGCGATGTCATGCACCGGCCCATCACAGTACGGGCAGGTGGCTACCGCCGCGTGATATCGCATCGTGAAGCTAGGAAGCGAGACAAGGGCAATGGGAGGCTTACCAGCCTTCTCCCACCGCTCTTCACAGTTCGAGCAGATATCGCCTGCCTGTTGGAACTCGTCGGCCATGCTTAGCCATTGGTATCCTGCTTGAGTGCGCTTTCCAAAGCGCGATCCTGAAGCGATGCCAGTAGATGACCAAGCTGCGACTGTGCGATCATGCGAAGCTTTTCGTCACGGGCATTGACCATGATGTACGGTACAACGATAGTTGGACCATCCTCGCCCTCACCCTGCCGCTCGTCCAGGGCGATCACGATGTATGCTGGAGAGTTCAAGACTGCGTTAGCGGCCTCGCGCGCAGCTTCCGTCCAATGCTCCTCGACGGCCCCCTCTGCTACCACGGGCTCCGACTTAGCCGGACCCTCTCCACCATCGATGATTGAGACGACGCCCTTGACGAACGTCTCAGCTAGCGTCTGAAGCGCCTCATCGCGTTGGTTTTTATCTGGTGTCTCGCTCATATTTGCATCCTCTGCGATTTCGAAGTGACCCTCCCAGGTCCAGCCATCCGGCTGGCCGTTGTAGGCCCAGTGATCCTTGTCCCACTCTACTAGGACTTGAGGGTACCCGTACTTGTCTAGTTTTCTCTTCCTGACCCATCCCTCGTTGCCGACGCGACTGAATCCGTTGTAGAAACCAGGATCAACCCCCTCGCGTAGTCGGACGCGAGCGTTAGCCTTGAATCGTTGCTGTGGCTCCTGCACGTTGATCTCCTGCTTCCACACATTATGCCCCCGGAGTGGCGTAACTGAAAGGCCCACCCTGACGCAGGCGCACTTTGATACCCAGAATGCGCCAACGGAACCACTGGTTGCTCGGTGGCCACCAGTAGAACGAGAACGGGTACCAGGTGCAGAATCCACGGTTCTTCGAGTACTGGGTGTAGTTGAGTTTGAGCCGGTTCCAGCCGATTTCAAGCTCCCAAGTATCCTCGTACCGATGCCCCGGTATATAGGGGTTGCCGTCATCGTGCTGGCGCTTGATCGTCAAGAGATTCATCAGGATGTCTCCGCTGGCGGGCCAGGGTCCTTTGGGTCCAGCGCGAGCCTGTTGTGATCCTGTGGCTGAAGAGCAGTGGCAACTGCCAAAGCGCCTTGTCCGGCGAGACGCCCGTTCGTCACGATGGCGCTGTTGACCGCATTGACGATACGCACAACAATGTGAATCACGAAGAAGAACGCGACAGCCCAGTATACGTTGGTGGCGAGGGCCAACGCTACACTAGCGAAGAAGGTGCTCGTGATCGTCAGGTCTGTTAGTCCGCCAAGGAGAAGCCCAACAACGTAATTGATGAGGTAAGCAGGAGCGCCCCGAAGGATGTCCCAGAATGTTAGCTCTTGTCCCTTTTGTGATGTCATTGCGTGCCAGCGATAATCGTGACGGAAGCGTACTTCTCGTCTAGGATATCACATCGCGCTTGCTGGTACTTCTTGAGCATTCCCTGCTGAGCATCCTCGGGCACAAGAGCGTATCCCTCGCGCTGTGCATTACGATGCAACGCCTGCGAGGGATTGTCGAAGAAGACCAGGTGGGCCTCTACTCCGCGCAGATGGGCAGTGCGCAAAAGCTCGTAACGGGCCGCAGATGCCAAAGAGGTCGCATCCGCCACGGCATCATTGTCATGGCGCAAGAGGAAATCGATCCGAGTGTGGAACTCTCGAAAGACCTCATCGTTGCGCTCTGCTTTGTATGGCTCGCCGGGCCACTTGACCTCGCGAATGGCATCGGTGCTGACGATCAGCCGAGGTTCGAAAAAGGTCCGCGCCCATGTGCTCTTTCCGCAGCCGGGTACCCCGGCCAAAATGAACAGGCGTGGCCTGACGCGTCCCATCATCGCAAGTACCTATAGATCGAGTCACGGAGATCGGCGACCTCCTCGTCTTCGTTGCCCTGGTGTACCAGGTCATTGAGGACGTGATACCACTCCTCTAGTTCACGCTTGCTCGGGCCTGCGTCAATTGAAGCTGCTATCCGCGTCTCCGGAGGACCGGGTTTCGTGTGCTCAGTGATCGTACGAGGAACGGCGCGCTCGACGCGCACTGGACGCTCCTGGGAGAAACTACTCATCCTCGGAAATACTGTCTCGATCTTGTCGCTCATCTTCGTCCTCCTCGTCTAGGAACCCCAGGTACCCTTCGAGTCTATTTGCAACGCGCATCAGTTGCTCAGACAGCTTCGACGTTCGTGATACCTCGCGCCTGTCACGGTAGGCTTCAGCGATATCTTCTGCCGACTGTTTGCCAAGGGCGTTATGAATGCTCAGTAGCGTGTCATGCAGATGATGCCGCATCACCGGAATGTATTCGGTTGGGTCCCAATCGGGAACCCCTGTCTCCTCTGTCTCCTCGATCTCAGGCTCGTCGGGCAGCCGTTGATCAGGAGCCGAAATGTTGCTCATCAGGACTGCTCCAACGGTTGCACGATAGCTCCGAAGAGCTTGAAGCGGGCGTCTTCGTGCGCCCGAATGTCATTGTCCACGTTGTCCGCCTTGGTCACATCCAAGCCATAGCCCTCGGCAAAGATCATGCCCTCGGGGTCCTCACGATAGTCCCAGACGCCGCTCAGCGTCTCCTCGCCTGTCTCGTCATCGACCGTAACCTCTAGGGCCAGACCGAGGGGATGGAAGAAGCGCCGATTGGCCTCCTGGAGGTATCCGCGCTCGCGGAACTCCTTGATGCTGATGTGCTTGATGTCGGCCATGGGCCTCAGTGTAGCAGACTCTCGGGCAAGAAATCGCCCCTTGAACGCCCAAAGCTATCCCCGTCCTCCTCGTGCAACTCGTAGTGGCAGTTGGCGCAGAGGACGATGCACTTCGCAATCTCCCGCTTCAATGTCTCCCACGAATAGCTCATGCTACGACTCACGTTGAATCGCTTGTTGGAAGGATCGGTGTGGTGGAACGTCAATGCTAGAGCACACTTGTTGTACCCACAGCGCGAACAACCCACCGCCAACTTGTATTCCTGAACCCTGTCTTTGTTGGCTTTGTGGCGCTTCAGGATTGCGCTCTTGCGCTTGAGGTAGTAACTACTCGGCAAGAGTCCCCCAAACATCTCCGTTTTCGCTGCGCTTCTTCGCCTCATAGGGTTTGACCACGCGCTCGATGAGGTCCAACTTGCAACCCTCAAGCGCGCCAAGGCACTCAGCAAGCTGCTGATAGCGAAGACCGTGTTCCTCTAGGTACTCGCGCAGCGCTTGCTGAAGCTTGTAGGTTAGCTCCCCCACATTAGCGGGGGGAGTACCCATGTCCACGTCCTTCTGATGCTCGGGCGTGATGTACGGCATCAAACACCCTCGAAGAGGAAACCGTAGGCTTTCTTGATTTCCTGTGCCGTAACCGGTTGGAGATCAGCGTCTTTGAGGATCGGGAGCCCAAGGAGACGCGCGATGAAGACCTCCAGGCGTCCGCCCTTCGACAGGTACCATTCCTCCAAGCAGATGATGGCCTCGATGCCTTCGTCTGCGATGAGCTTGACATCGCGGGCCAGGAAGTCGCCCCACGTCTCGCCGTTGTTCGATCCGGAGCCCGGTGAACCGTCCGGAGAAGCCAGTGCGGCTACTCGCGTTTTCGGATCATCTAGCTCGGCAGGGGACACGATGTCCCAGTCGCCCGTGCTGTGCCAGTGCGCTGCGCGTTCATCGAACCGTGGGAAGTTGAACTGCGGAATGCCGCTCATCCGCCCACATAGGTATGCCTTCGTTTTTGTTTTCATGGTCCCTCCTTATAGCAGAAGGAGCGCGTTAGCCGTCGCAAGACAGACTGTCGCGACTCCCACCTTGGGATTGCCTTCTACGAAGCTTACGACGCCCAGGAGCGCGAAGCCAACGCAGGTCACGTAGATCAGTAGGAGCTTCATGCGACCTATCGGTCCTCCAAGCTCACTGGTTCGCTCTGGTCTTGAGATGCGAAGCGATCATCCAGGTCCGGGTGATTGTCTTCGAAGTACATCAGGGCCAAAGCGTGAAACACGACGGAGGTCAAGTGGTGACATTGGGTTTCTGGATCGAGAGCCTCGCCTTCCCAGAATGCCTTGGCGTGCCGAATGAGCGATGCGAATGACAAGGACCAGAGATACCCTTTGCGCCAGTTGTGGTCGGCGTACTTGGTTGCACCAAAGGCGTAGAGTGCAGCCACCTTGTCCATCTCGGTCCAAGGGATCAGGTCGTAGCGCTGCAACTTCTGTCCCTTTTGCCCCCCGGTCTTCTCGTTGGTGATGCGAACCTCCGCCGTGTCACTCATGCCGTCTGCTCCTTCAATGTCGATAGTTGAATGTAGTGTCCGACGCGCTTGGTCGGACGTTGTTGCTCCGGGTCATCAGACTGCTTTGGCTCCGTCGTCAAGTCCTCAACCATGACGAGGGCACACGCAGCCCGCTTGCTGTGCTTGCGTCCGCAACGCTTACACCAGGTTGGTGTGCGCTCCGGCTTGTGCAGACGAACTGGACAAACGACGCTTGCTACCTTCGTCCACCAGGGGATGAGGGGATTCGCAAAGAACTCCTTGACGTTCTCCTCATACTCGTCGCGATCCTTCTGCTGCTCTTTCGGCAGATCACCGGCCGGGATGAACTTCAGCTTGTTGAGTTTGGCTAGCTTGCTCATCAGTCAGGACCGCCTCCTGGTACCGAATATACCACAGGCTCACGACGGTACGCAGGTTGTGTCGCCACATGTAGGTTCAACCTGCCATCGTTCGCACTCATCGACCACTCGATCAATGCGAACTCGGGAGCATCCTCCCGCAGGTCGCGCTCCAGCATCCTCACAAGCACTTTCTCTAGGCGCTCGATGGGAGTACGGCGACGGAACCTCATGTCGTCGCAATGCTCAGGAGGACATTGGGGTGCTGCTGCGCGACTCGCAGAGCATCTTCTTCGAACTCCTCCCGCGCGAGGGGACTCAGCGTCTCGCCGGTCGTGTCATAGAGGGTGATACAGACCGCATTCTGCTTCTGCTGGTACGTCTGGCCCTTCGACCTCTTGCCCTTCTTGACTGTTGGGACAGGCATCGTGCCTCTCTCCTTGTGACTGGACTTGACGGCCCGCGTAGCGGACCCTTATACCTGCGGTTGCTCTGAACTCTCGACCAGACGCCACGGACAATCCGTCTCGCCTGCCTCCACTACATCAACCACGGGCCAATCGATGCGCGCGTGGGTGATGAAACCCTCCGCCATCTCTTCACTAAGGCCCTCGGTGGCTCTTGTGCCGAACGTATTGACCAGACGTGACGAACTGAAAGAACCCCGGTGCGTACTAACGGTCACCGTGCCTACGTTCGTGTCGCCCTTGTATATGTCGTACGTGGTCATCATCTATTATTGCCTCGGGATCGATAAAAGATTACGTGTTCGCGCAGTGTAGCAGCCTACTTGTAGCGTTGATCACGCCAGAGCAGAACGCCATTGACGTAGGTCGCATGCTCGATGCGGAAGAGCCCATCCGGGTGCAGCGTGACCGTAGCAAAGCCCTGCTGCCAGTCCGGAAGGACGGAGAAGTCCGGGAACTTCCGAACGCCTTTACCGCCCTGCTGATCGATCCGGCACATGCAGCCTGCTTCGGCTGCGGTCAGGGTCGTGGTGCCACCCTCGATGTCGTGCGTCGTCTTGTAGACGAGGGACTGCCGATGGGAGTGGCCGACAATGACGCTGTAGCCCAGGTGTTCGAGAGTGGCCAGTGCCGTAACGCCAGAGCCCTGTCGAGCGATCCAACCGTGACGCACGGCGAGCTTGCTGCTTAGGCTGATCTGCGCCATGTCGTATGGCCCTTCCGGATCGACATACGTGATGCCTAGCTCATCTAGACGTAGCAGATGCGGGAGCGTGAGAACCTTCTCGTCCTCCTCGCCCTCGGGAGTCGCACGCTTGACGCCATAGAGAGGCTGTACCGATGGCTTGTCGAGAAGGATGTTACGGATGCGCTCGTCGTGGTTACCCGGCATGAAGAGCCACTCGGTATCGAGGCTCGCCGTGCGATAGCCGCGAAATAGATCGTAGCCCGACTGGACACACTCGTTGACCTTAGCGGTGTTCTCGGGATCGAGCCTGTGTCGGCTGATGTCCGGGAAGTCCACTTTGTCGCCGAGAGCTACGCCCTGGTCCGGCTCGTTCTCTTCTAGCCAACCACAGAACAGGTAATGCAGCTTCTCGTCATGGAAGGGTGCTTGCTGATCGCCCGTGACGACGATAAGCTTGGTCTTGTTGTTCGAGGCTTTCGCTCGCGGAGGGGCGGTCCATCCATCGGAGCGCGCAGGGAAGACTTGTAGCTCAGGACGCTTACGCTTGATATGGAGCTTCGCCTGGTGATAGGTGACCGGTCCCTCTTGGCTCGGTCCATCCCACTCGTTGACAGTCGCGCCGTCGATCACCCAGTCTTTGGGATTCAGACCGCGCTCACGCAACATCGTATCCGGGTCATCCAGCACAAGCCCAGTCCCGGCTGGCGTGGTCACGTCGGCCTGATCGCCATCGTGATAACGCACGCTGCCCTTTCGTGAGTCCACCGGACATGGTGCTCCGATGTGATTGCGTTTCCGGAACCTACGAATTGACTTCTCGGTGGTCGGCAGATCGAGGTCTTCAGTGATGCGATGTGCCACTTCGCTGTTGGTGTCGCCTGCCTCTATCAACTGCTTGGCGAGAGAGAAGTATGGCTCCTGGTCAAGACGACTCTGGCTCTGTTGACTCACTCTTGTCATCATCCTTTGGGTCGAGGTCTAAATCTGGGTCGATGTCGGCGTGAAGGCTGTCGATGATCGAGTACTTCTTCTGCTGCTCGATTCGAACGCGACGCTTGCTTGGGGTTTCCACAATGTACTCATCGCCGCTGGCAGTCTTCTGAAGCTCTTGGTTGTCCTTCAAGACGAACTCTGTCTCTGCTGGTGCGTCCACTATAGCAGCGGTCTTCTCCGTATCCTCGCGCTCCTCGGTAGCCCTAGCCTCCACAATGCGCCAAGCGATCTCATCAGAGACTTTCTGCTGATACGTCGCGGCATCCTTCGGCCAGTCTGCGTGAATGTCCTCTAGTTCCTCACGCGAGAGGTCCGCGTACTCGGTCGTCGTGCGATCAGCGATGAAGTCCGTGAACGCGAGGCCGAGGTCCGGGTTCTCCTCCATGAAGGCATCGAAGTCCGATTCCTTGCGTGCGCTGATCTTCCACATCGTCTCGCCCGTCTCCGGATGCATGGCCGTGTTGTAGGTCAAACCAGGACGGCGCTCGTTGGATACCTGGGGTACGGTACCAGCCGGTCCAGGGGCCATCGGGCTAGCTGCGGGTGGTCCGCCCCCTGGAGGCGCTGTGCCCGGACCGGCTCCCAATCCAGGCGGTGCTGGCGGCATGACTATCCCTGCGCCTCCTGGGCCTGCTCCTGCGCCTCCTGCGGCCCCACCTGGGGGTGCGCCTCCACCTGGTCCACCAGGACCCGGCATGCCCTGCTCTGCGCCCTGCGGGGCTCCGCCTCCAGCGCCCGGACCGTGGACCAGCACAGACTCGCACTCAGCCTTGAGGTCGAGCGGCACCGGCAAGCCCTGGACGGTAAGCGCGTAGTACGTCTCCATCTTCGCACGCTGCTGCGCGATGGTCTGTTCCTTCAACTCGCGATTGTAGGCTTCGAACTTGTCCTTGTACTTCCACTCGACGCCGATCAAGAGGTCCTCGTTCGGGAGCGGCACGCCCATCTGACGTAGCTCCATGAGGAACTGACGCTCGGTCTGCTCGTCGCGTAGATCGAAGGTCGAGAATTTCAACTCGGGCACGAGAAGCTTCGGGACCTCCTTGATTTCCTTGTTGCCCTCCTCGTCGTAGATGACGACCCTTTCGAAGATCGGGACGCGTGTCGAGCCCTTCATTTCGTAGTCCTGATGACCCTGTGCCTCGGCGACAACCAGAGCGCGCTCTTTGTAGTGGTTCTTGAGCATGTTCTGGAAGGTCTTCAAGACCTGATTCATGAACTCGGCCTGGAGGGCGCTCGAAGCATACGGCTGCGAGTTCGAGCCTGCGGAGAGGAGCGACGGGTTGACGCCGAAGACCTGCATGATGCGACGCTCGATGCGGTCGAAGTCGTCGCCCAGACGCGGCATCTGCTCGCGCCCGAAGACCGATGTGATGTCGAGCCCGAAGTGGTGGACCATGAGGCGGAAGTCCGACGACAACGCGATGTCGAGGTCGTCTCGAACGGACTCAAGCTCAGAAGGCGTCGGCAACCACGGCGGTAGGCCATCGCCCATGTCCATGATGCCAAGCTTCGCTAGGATGAGCGGCGAGTACAAGCGCTCGGCGATAGCTTCCTGAGACGCGAGTAGCTTTTCCTCGTAGAGCAGCGTGCGGAGTCCACGCAGGAGGATCGGCGTGCCGTGGTCGTCCCAGTTGTTCATCTTGTTGGCAACCTGGCGGATCATCACCGGAGAGATCGGAATGTGCTCGCCCTTGAGCAAGTACGGGATGAGGTCCGTGTACTGCTCCTGGAGTAGGTACCACTCTCGCGCGGGACTCTTGGTCTGAGCGATGCGGCGCAGGTAGTCCGGTGGAACGATCTTCAACTGCTGCGTATTGAGGAACGGGAAGTTGTCGATCACGACATCCTCCGGGTTGATCAACTCCTCGTGCTCCCAGACGCCGAGGTCCTCATCGAAGGAGCCGAGCGGGAATGCCTCGCCAACGCACCAGTACTCGCGACCGAGGGCCACGAGGAAGTCAGCGTATTTGAGGTTGTTGAGGAATATCTCCTCGTAGACATCGGTGAGCCCTTTGTCCTTGCACTCTAGCTCCATGCCGATCAACGGGAAGCGAGTGAAGATGTCGATCAGCGTCGGCACCAGGTAATGGGTCGCGTAGTACAGACGTAGCCACTTGTGAAGCTTGTGGCGATGGCCCTCGTCCGCGACGTTCCACGGGAGGCCCGATAGGTCCCAGTACTCCAGTGGGTCATAGAAGCGCGGAATCGCGTTGTAGGCGTCGCCGCCCATTGGCGAGGAAGGATTGATACCCCCCGTGCGCTGCATCTTCTTCGAGAGGATGCGTTTACTGCCCATGGCCTGTACCTTGGCCTCGTTCTCCTTGAGCATCCTACGGACCTCAGGAGAGTTGAGATCGTCGCCGTCTCTGATCGGCTTGCCGACTGAGTAAGACAGCTTGTCAAGACCCACCCCTGCGGCGCGCTGAAGACGACGGGTCGTGTCAACGGCCTCACCGTATGACTGCGCGGCACGACCAGAGTGCCGGGGCATCACTAGACCATTTTGCCGAAGACGCTGCAACTCGGCGTCCAACCGCTTTGAATCATACTCGGGCATCTACTATTACCCCTCTGTTTCGGGCATTCTTGCTGGAGTTGCACAGGTTACAAGCGGGACGCAAATTGGCAGGCCAGCTAGAACCGCCTCGACTCACGGGCTTTACGTGATCGATGGTTTTGTAACGTTGGCCCAGAAGGACATTGGCCTTAGTCGGCAGAGCTTCCCAATCACACCCGCAGAGATAACACAACCCACCCCAAAAAATTACCCGCGCCATCAATTGATCATCTGTGTACGACCCCTCCGACGCGCGTCGAATATGGTTTTGTCGGCGTTGTGAAGCACGTACCTTTTCACGATTGTCACTACGCCATCGACGATCTTTAGCCAAACGAACCGCTTTTTCGCGGATTTGGGTTTGAGGCTTAGCCCGATATCGTTCTTTGCTTTCTTTATCAACGCCAGGATGACGTTGACGATATTCTCGCATCTTTTGTGCAGGCTGAATCATGCACCATGATCATAGCAGGTAACGAATCTATTCAAGCCCAGGCGGACGGAAAGATCGTTGTACCCGGCTGATCAAGACGCTGCTTTTTCTCCTGAATCATCCTAAACAGCATCTCCGCTTCGTGTTGATCACCGAAAGCCACAGCGTTTTTATACGCTTGTTCTAGCTGGTCGGGCTCCTGTGGGGGGGGGGCAGAGTGCCCAACACGCGTTGCACAGTCGCAACCGGCACAAATCCGCCAAAATCACTGTGAATGATCTCTGCAACTGGATTCTTGTCAACGTCATCGGCGTGACCAATCACAGGAATCTGAACGCCCTCGGTGTTCTGTCCCTGCTGTGCGCGCTCCATCATTTCCGTCTGCTGTTCCTGTGCGGCTGCCATCGCAGCCTGGGGAGTAGCGCCCTGCTGCACGGCGCGTTCATACTTGAACTGTGCTGCCGGATGCATCTGATCCACCATGCCCTCGTATGCGCCCGGATTGTACGGCTGTGCCTGTGCAGCCTCGGGGGCGGGTCCGGCCTCGGGAGGCATAGATGGACCAGCAGTCTTGCTTTCAAGTGCGTCTAGGACACTCGCGCCATGACACTGCGAGCAGGCACATGAAGAGCCCTTGCACCCAGAGCAGTCGCCATCCTTACATGCGGCACATGTCTTCGCCATCTTGAGGAATTCATCTCGTTCGCTTTTGTTGAAGCGACTGGGCATGCTAGCGCCCCGGTGTAGCGACCTGGCCGGGGTCCCATTCAGTGCGCATGTTATCCGGTGGCGCTTGTGAAGCCACCGATCCGGTGCCCTGACAATCGTTGCATCCCTGTCCCTTGCAACGCGGACAGATTTCCTTACCCTGCGGCATCTCGGCAACGACACGAGTAGCGCTCCATCGCGCTGCTTTCTCAAGCGTCGGCTGAGTCACAGGACTAGTCTGTGGTCCCTTGGGGAAGGTTTTCGTAGCTGGCCCGAAGTCCTCGCCGCCGCCCTGGAAACCGGAGTTCTCTGACTCAGACGGAAGTGTCTCCTGCGTAGTTGTCTGCTCACCGATCTCCTTGATGGCGCTTGCGTCGCCTGGAGGACCCTGGTTCTTTTTGACCTGTACCTCGGTCGGGTCCTTCTGCTTGGTCGGGTGTTTCGTGCTCGGCACATCGATAGGTTTGACGCTCTCAGGAGTCCAGCGCTTCTTGTCTATCTTCGGCGATGGACCACCTAGATCGGTATTACCTGCGTCAGACTGCTTGGTCGATGCCGCTACCGCTAAAGGGACGGCATCCGCGACCGGCTCTACTACCGACTCCCCGATCTCATCGCCAGATGGGAACTCGATGATCTCGGCCTCGGGCTCTGTCTCAAGGACCGGAGTCTCCTCGTAGTCGCCTGGTTCATCCTGCGGAAGATCAATGACGTTCTCCTGCCCCTGGTCAGCCCGCTCCTGACGGCGCTCGTCAAGCTGCTTCTGGCGGTCGTCCCAGTAAGACTGTGTGACCATCTCGCGCTTGAACTTACACTTGCCGCCCTCCCAGGCCCCCTGACAGTGATTATCGCCCCACGCGTGACTGGCCATCGCACTGTAACCCGCCTGCGGGTCCCCCGTCGCCAGACCGATGTCTACGATCTCGTGGTGGTAAGGACACATCTTAGGCATGCGCGCCTCGTGGACCGATGACTCCTTCTTGTCGTCATCATCGTCCTTCTTGCCGAACGGCGGAGCTTTGTGATCGTCCTCGTCGTCATCCTTGTGCTCGTGCTTCTCATCCGACTCGTCGTCATCGTCGTTCTCCAGCCACGGCGGCTTGCCCGCGTGGCGGTAATGAGCGTGAAGAGACTTGATGAGGCCGTTTGCGTCCTCGTGCCCTACCTCGTCAGCAGCGACACGAACGATGGAAGCGAAATCTGCGCCGACCAGCGCGTAGCGAGAGTCGAACTCGTCGCGAGACTGTGCTGCGACGAGGAACGTGCCAAGACGCTGGTCAATGCGCGTTCGCGCTAGCACAAGTGCCTTGCGCGAAGCTAGACGACTATCGCTGTCGTCTGAAGCTAGTACTTCGAAGATGCCTGCGTGGGCGCTCATTAGCTGAACAGAGCCTCATCCGGAAAGTCATCGCTGGCCTCCTTCGCCACAGCCGCCTCCTTGACGTGCTGCTTACGATCCTTCAACTCGTCACGGCGGGCTAGCTCAACTTTGGCTAGGAACTGGCTACGGTACTTCTCAAGCTCCTCGCCGCGAAGTCCAGCAGTCTTCGAAACGATGTGCGAGAGAGCAAGCTCGCGCGTTACTGCTGCATCGCCGAGTGCGCCTGTATCAAGCTCAGTGACGAACTGTCCAGGCTCCTCGGTGAGTAGCTTGTCAAAGTCCTGTGCCTCGCTCTCAGCAACCATCTCGTCCACCGTGTCATCAAGCCACGTACCATTGCTGCGTCCAAGGTCGGCCTGCTCAGCTACGCCGAAGTCATACGGAGCAGGCGGCGAGAATGTCTCAGCGTCAGCCTGCTCTAGGTGCTCAAGAGCTTCCTTGACCTCGCGCTTCTCGTGCTCGGCTGCGATGACGATATCGTTGAGCTTGATCTCGTCTGCGTTAGCCACGCCACTCTGAATGACGGAGCCCGCCTTGACGACTAGTCCGTCGAGGACGGTAATGCGATGAGCAAGCGACTCCTTGCTGCCCTCAGGGACCTCGTTGAGGGTTTTCTCCAAGTACTCCAGCGCGCTCTCGGACTGTGCAGCCTCGATGCGCTGGTAGTCGATCTTCTCGTCGTTGCCTGCATGCGCCTCATAACGCGCAATGCGGCCATTCTCTAGGCGGACGGTGATGAGCTTCTCTCCCCATTGGCCATCGTGCCTGCCAAGGATTTCACCCTTGAGCCCGCTGGGAGTGACGATGTGTGTCGCTGACGACTTTTTCTTCTCCGCCGCTACGCCATCGCGCTCCTTGCTCAGGTTATCAAGGTAGTCAACTGCGCTCTCCTCCACCTTCGCAAAGCTGGTGCCAGAGGCAATAACTCGATCCTCGAAGAAGGCGAGAATCTGTGATCCCTCGCGAACGAACGTGGGTGTGTAGGTTGCCATCACTCGTTATGAGCTAGTTCGCGCGCGATATAAAGGTGTGATGCCCTTACGTTGATTACACGCCCTACAGGCCGGACGCAGGTTAGCTGGCCAATTGGTACCGCCCTGACTAAGCGGGATCACATGCTCAATGGTTTTATCCCATGATGACAACGTATCCCAGTCGCAGCCACACAAATAGCAGCGCCGCCCATAGAAGTCGATCCGGGCCTGAAGCTGCCTCTCCGTGTAATGGCCTACGGCACCCGTCTCCAGAGCACGACGGCGATGACGTTTGGCTCTGACCTTGAGTGGATTATTCGCTTCCCAATTGCGTAAAGACGCTTTGAACTTTTCGGGATTTTTAGCCTGCCACTTACGTACGGCTCGTAAATGAATCTCTTTGCGACGTTGATACCGTTCACGAGCCTTACGTCTTTCAGCCTCAGTCATGGTTACCAGCGCGCTCGGTTACCCCGTCGTCCGCTACGGCCTCCACCGCCGAGCACTCCGCGTGCCGGGTTCTGATACGCGTCGGCCGCACGCTCCTTGTTTGTAGGATAGTGATATGAGCCTGCCGCACCCATTGGATCACCACCGCGCTGGAAGGGATCGGGGTCTACACCGATTCCGAAACCCCCTTGTGCGCCTCCGTATATCGCCGACTGCGAGAGGCGCTCGCGCGTACGGTTCATGATCTTGTTGCCGATCAAGGTGTTGATGCACTCGGCCACACAGTCTGCCATATCCTTTGTCTGCACAGGACCGATTTCTTGACGATCCACTTTCGGGAACTTGCCTGTGCCGCCCTGTATCTGGAGGAACTTCAACTCCTGTGAGCACCAGCGTGCGTCCTCTGTGTCGTTAGGAGCATGCACGACCCCTGCATAGATCGATGTCTTGCAGACCTCCCAACGCCGCCAGTTGAGTTCGGCAGTAGCGGGCTTCAAGAAGACGCGCGTGGTCTGGTTTTTTTCCTGGAGTTTCTCCTGGAGTTCTTGAATCGGCTGAACCGACTCGTGCTGGTCGAAGGTGATCTCAAACGGATGGAAGGCTTCGGCTAGCTGCATGACCTCCTGCAACACCGTAGGCCAGCGAATGACTTTGCCAGGGAATCTCTCCGGCTGCCACCGTTTGATCACGTCAAAGACGACATGTTCCTCATCTACGCCCTGATGGTCGGCGATGATCTCCGTGTGCGCAATGGCGAATCCGAAGCCCGCTGTCGTAGATGACGGGTCCAGGTGGAACTTGTACCTGAACATGTTCGTCGCGCCCTTGCCCCAGTTGGTGTTGAAGGGTTCAAGACGCATCTTAGGCGGCTCGTCTGGGCCGTTCTCGTATATCCACTCGGCTGGCAGCCCGCCGAACATCTGATCGACTCGCGCCGGATTGATGTAGGCATCGGTGACCTCGGCGAATTTTCCTCGACGCTCGACCTTGTACGACTCCGGGTTAGCCTGCTCCTTGGCACGAGCGGCGCGGATGAGCAGTTTGTCTTTGTCATTCCATAGCTCCTCGCCCTTCTCATCTACTTCATCGACATCCCACTCCGGGCAACCCATGAGGACGTGTTTGAGCTTTTTGCGATTCTTCGATTTCTGGTAGCCCTGGAAGAGTAGCCAAGAGGGGAACTGGAGCGTGAAGATGCGCGGGTTGCCGTTGAGGTCTTTGATGTCGATGTCGCCCTCCTCACCTGCTGCGACGATCTCATCGATGGGGCGTTCGGGGTCGAATTTGACCAGGGCAGCCTCGTGGCGTTCGAAGAACATCCCCACCTTGGTGTACGGAGACGAGTTGCAGAACATCATGCCGTCCGCACCGAACTGGTCGAGCGACGGGTCCGCCGCCTCGTACACCTTATCTGCGGCAGCCTTCGACTCGCCAGGGATCATGTGCGCCATCTCGTCTATGCAGATGCACATGGTCGCTGATCCACGCAGCGTACCAGCGTTCGCAGCAAGAGCCTTGCCACGAAGTCGAGCGATGTCCTTCTGAATGCGGTTGCCTCGGCTTTTCTCCTGCGTGATGCGCCTCAGGTCCGCGTTGGTAGCAACGCGAATCTCCGTCTCCAACGACTTGACGAGATAGGGATCGAACGACTTGCACGTCTCGACCGTGGACGAGAAGTCGGCATACTGGAACTCCTTCGCCTGTTCCTCAGAACCGGCGACGCATGAGAAGTAGATTTCCTTCTCTGGGTCGATTCCGTAGTGAGAGCCGGGGTCCTGAAGCTGAAGGCAGTCCCACATGGTCTTGGCCATGGAGATACCGGTGCAGAATCCCTTGGAGCTACGACGACCACCTACCAAGATGATCTCGCGGAAGTGGGGGTAGCCCTCATCGCGTAGCCACTGAACGCGCTCCCGGATGTTGGGAGAAATGAGAACCTCCGTACCGTTGCGACCGCCCGCGATCCAGTTATCGAGAATGTCCTCCTCTGGCCCAGTTAGCTCCTCCAGGAAGATCGTCTTGAGCAGGACAGCCTGGCCAGGATACAGCGGTTTGTTGCAGTACTCATCACTCTCGGCGAACTCCTCGACGCTGACGTGCTTTGGCGCTAGCTGGTTGAGCGCTTGGTCGAGTAGATCAGCGGCCATCTACTTCTTCCTCTTGTGTTTGCCCTTCTGGCCGTAGTAGTTCTCGCCCCGCTCTGTCGCATGCTGGACCTCCCATGTCTTCTTGTCATGATCGAAGCCCTCTTTAGCAATCGAGTGAGATGGCAACGCGCCCATGAACTCAACGATGGGTCCCTCGCCTTCAAAGACCGGTGAAGGATCGACGGTGGCATAGACGTGCAGCCTGGTTGCCAGTTCGTACTTCAACTCCTCTTCAAATTCGTCCAGGGCTTCAAGGGCTTCTTCGGGGGTGAAGATGCCACCGCTAAAGCGACGAACGAATTTCTCGTGCCACTTTTCCGTGATGCGGATCGTCAACTCGAACGCCTGCTTGATCTCCTCATCGGTAAGCTCCTGTGTCAGGGCATCAGAGAATTGCTTGGCCGACGTAACGATTCCGTCGTCGGTCGGGAGAGTAGGGGAGGTAACGATGTCAGACATGTTTACCCATTATAGCGCAGCAGCCTTCTGCAAGTTACAGAGCGGGTGTGCGGGCTGCACATTGACGTATCCGTGCATCCCGCCCTTGCTGAGCGGAATGACGTGATCTACGTGGAAATCGCCGACTATCAACTCGTCACAGATGCCACAGCGCCCGCCATGCATGACGTAGACCGCATCGGGATCAACATCCTCTATGAACTGACCAAGCTGTCTTGCGCGGCGGCGAGCGGCTGCGATACGAGATTCCAATCGGTACTGCGCAAGATTGCGTTGCCGGTACGCCTGATAATAGAGGCGATTGGCCTCTCGGCACGCGGCGCATCGACAGCCGTGGTTCATGTATGTGCTTAGCCCGTGTTTCATGGTCGCAGAATAGCAACGGGTCGCCCTATTACAGACGACCCGTTACCAACTGGGAGTGATGGAGCGAGTTACGCGCGAACGACGACGTTCGTCACGGTTGCAACTTCGGCTACGTCAGTTACTTTGACCGTAGCGAGCAATAGCTCTTTTTCGGGAGTCGCGGGTGCAACGGCTGCGCCTTTGAGGGCAGCGACGCCTGCCGTGATAGTAGGAGCCGATCCGCCAGCTTCTTTCACGGTCACGATGTCAATTCGTTCTTTGCCTGCCGCAGCAACTTTGATTTTTTTGGCTGCCAATTCAGGGAAGGCGAAGTACGCGTTCGTTGCGCGGTTGTTGACTTCACCGGCTGTGGTGGCAACTTTGGGTTCAGCTTCTTTGGTGGCTGTCGTTACGCCGCCTGTGCCGACCTCGACCCAATCGTTGTTGCTTGCCGTGATCGGACCAACGACGATGACTGCGCCGATGGCTACGTGGTTCTGAAGCTCCTTGAACGGAGAGTACGGCAGCGAGCTACCTGCCGGGATTCCGCCTGTTTCGACGGTGGATGCAAGATCGACGTACGTTGTCGTGCCGACCTTGACTGTCTGTTTGCCGATACGGACTCGCTGTGAGCGGTTGACCGCGCGGACGGGAAGGAATGGGGCCATGGTATTTGTGTCCTTTGTTGTGTTGTTCTGAGTGACCCTAGTAGCGCCGCCTACTGCCTTACCAAGGGTTCGGAAGCTTCGGTGTCATCTATTCTTCGACGGGACTAGATGATTTCTATGTGCATTAGCGCACTCGCATTACGTATACGAGCCCAACGTAGGGGGGTGTCGTATCGATACCAGAGAGCCGCTCGTCGGTGTCCGCTCCGCCGCCACCAAGAGAACTGCCTCCCGTGGCTCCGCCGTGAGCGTGCTGGCCAGTAATCTCCATGACCACTTCCTGCTCGCCCGGAGATTCGGTGAAGGTATCCCAAACGCTCTGAAGTTCTTGCGCTCCTTCAACCTGTTTGTATTTCGTGACGCGCTGGAACAACTGATGGAACGGCCCGCCCGGTTTTCTAGCATCGGCAAATCCGTGGCGGTGATTGCCATCCCCGGAGATGAGATGATTGTGGGCAAGGGCAGAAGTCGATACGTTGTGATGATGTTTCAGATCGACGCTAGCATTGCCGCCAGTCGTACCGGTGCCGTTGACATCAGTGCCGCGAGCAAAGCGTCCACGCATGTCGGGAATCTGACCTTCGGTTAGTCCCCAGGCATTCGAGATTTCGTGCCAGTTGCGCCCGTCGCAGACCTCCCAAATGTCCCCCGGAGTTTCTTCTGGTTTCGCACGGAACCAGAGCATGACGCTACCGAGAGGCAGAATGCCAGGCTCGAACTTGTCAATGGTGATCGTGTGTTCCTCGATGGCACGATCTTTGACCTGTTCATCACCAATGTGTTGATCGAGGACGTTTTTGTTCTTGATGTTTTCGGAGAAGACCTGTTGCAGACCTAGCTGCAAGTGACCGACAGCGCGCTGTTTGATCAGATATTTGGCAATGGCTTCAGGTTCGATGGCTCCCGTTTTGATTGCGAGTCCGCGCCCGGTTGCGACCCAATGACCCGTTTCGAGATTGCCTTCTTCATCAAACGTGGCTTCTTCGAGCGCACCAAGGTGGCTATGCTCATCAATGCGCACCCAGTTATCAGCCAACTGCGAGTGTTCGAAGTCGTCGGACTCCAGGTCCCATGCCACGAGGCCGAGGTTGGAGGTTACGACGCTCATTGGACTTTCCAAACCGAAAGGCGAGCGTTACTGAACGTACAGCTTGTCGTGTTGTCTGATTTGCACCCAACGGTAAGGATGTCGGCATTGCTCAGTTCTGCACGTACGAAGTTGGTCGTCGTCTGTTTCGCTTCTTTCGTTGCAGAAGCGAGGTCGAAGAGATCGAAAGTCGGAACCCCATTGATGCGGATCGAGCCAGTCAGGATTGCCAAAGTGTTGGCGTTGACCTCGCCTGTGAGTAGCAACCCGACTTCGTATTCGCCGGTCGCTTCTATGACGAGTTCTGGGCCACCGGGAAGGACTTTTTCTTCGGCAGCAGATAGCGTCAGCGTTCCGCCTACGGCTGAGACGACAGGGAAGATGGTGGGAGACAGGAGACGCGGTACGATAGCCTCGTCGGCGATTCCCTCGCTCGGAATAAGGACGCCTCGACCCGGCGTGTGATCATGCGCATCGACCTTAGCCCAGTTGTCCGCTAGCTGTTCGTGATCGTAGTTGTCGAGCAGCAGATTCCAAATCCGCAGACCCATCTTGCTGGAAGTACGCATCACTCGTTATGGGCTTGTTCTCGCCTACGAAAAAGCCCCGGCTCAACAAGAGATGGATGAGAGCCGATGACAATTCGCGCAAAGAGTTTCGTGATTAGACGGATCGTTATTGCGTTTGTTTTCGTCCTTGTGATGCACATCCAGTTGACACAGATGCTCAGGGATAAACCCGCAACGCTCGCAATGATCACCAACGAAGGATCGCCAGTGCCGACTCTTTCCGCGATTATTGGCATCACCATTCACACAACGCCATTTGTTTGGACCTCGATTCGAGTTCTTTGCCTTGATGCGGGTTGGCCCACAGAACTCACAAAGAGCCGTACGGCTCTCAGAATCGATCTCACTCAGACGATGTACCCACTTACCCATCTCCTATTAGGACACAGAAAAGCCCCGGTAGAAAGTCCTACCAGGGCTTCTCCTGCTGCGTTTGACGAGCTACTTTGCCGGTGCGACTTTGGAGCGAGTAACCTCGCCGCCAAGGAGAATCACCAGCAGCGCCGCCACAGCGGTCGTAACGTTTGCTTCTTGGACCACAAGGCCGAAGTTTGCCGCTACGAACACAACCGCTCCGGTCGCCGCAGAGATGACGCGAGCAGGCTCAGTGGCCCACAGCTTCTTCACCGCGATGACGAGATTCGTGACTACTAACATGCTTTCCTTCTTTCTCTAGAGAAATGCTACCTGTACCCCGATTATGTAACGGCGCGTTGATCCTTTACAGAAACCAGGGCTGACACAGGCTGGCGTCATAGTTATGCCCAGCCGTTTCGACGCTCTCGTACTGCGTTGCGTCGGAGCCTGGCTCGATATGCGGGACGCCCGTGTAATGGGCGGTCCAGACCAGATATTCGTCGCGCTTGATCGAGTCATGCTCTAGTGCGGCAACGACCGCTGGCATCGTGCTCGTGTTGGCGTAGACGACCGGGCGCTTGACACCGCGAGCGTGCTGACGCCGGACCCAGGCAGGAGCCTGGTCAGGAGTAGCGTCTCCTGTCTCGACATCGAGGCAGCGAGCGTCAGCGCTTGTGTTGACTGCGATAGAGAGATGTTTCGCGCCCGGATAGCGTTTGACCAGTCCGTTGTAGGAAGGCCATTTGCCGTTGACGTAGCCCGCGACGGCCTCCGGGTGAGAAACCGGCAGGCCGGTGTTCACGTCCGTCGAGTCGTACATCGTGAATCGCTGAGCCGGTGGTTTCGGCTGCGGTTTCGGCGGAACGGGCTTTGGCGCAGGCTTGTGTTCGAGACGCGCAAGTTCAGCCCGGCGCTTGAAGTTCAGTGCTTTGAGGCCCGCCAGCAGAGCGCGCTTAGCTGCGACCTGAGGAATCCAACCGCGAGGCTTTGCACTTCGGAGATGCTTGATTTCTGCTTCGAGCTTGACGCCGTGTTGGTGCGTCTGGCCGATCAGTTCCTTGAGTCTAGCGATGGTAGCCATCTGTCATCCTCTCGTGTGGGCGGACCTTGTGACAGCGCAGACAGACATCCCACCATTCGCCTCGATAGACTTCGTACGAAGCCCAAGCGTGCTTCCGGAGAAGCCAACAGATGAGGCGAAGCATTTAGATGGGTCCCGTTCCATGATGTCACCCATTATGGGAGAGGTCGCGCCCGGATTGTTAGTCGCTCCCGCTGGAATCGAACCAGCGCCTAGAGGGTATGATCCTCCTTGGCACCCATAGCCTGAGAGCGTGGCTTTCCCCTACCGCTTGCACGGGATAGCGGGTACTCGTGTAACACGTCATCTACGTGCTCCCTGATCCGGGGTGCGGCACATAGCAAGGATGACGTGAGTTAGAGCAGCGTCCTCTTGCGAAGGTCTGTTCTCCTAACCGTGTTTCTTCTGACCTGGCTCACCAGGTCCAAGAGGCTTACCAACGCGGGCGCGGTAGCGCTCGCACTTGGTTTTGTTGCGGCCCCACTTACGGTCGCCACCGCTTTTGCGGCGGTTGTTCCTTTTCATCAACTTGGCGTGAGTTACGTCAAGCGGGTTTGCCCGATTGGGCATGTGTATCTCCTTTGGCTAGGGTTACCTAGTCATGGGGATACCTCCTTGCGTTGGTTGATGTTGAAACGGATAGTCGGAATCGAACCGACATCAAGAGCGTGGAAGGCTCTTGTCATACCATTAGACCATACCCGCAGGTGCGCCATATCGTCCTATCATCCGTAGGTACGGCACACACCTACGTAGGCTCGTTTTCACCGCATGCTGTTACTCACGAAGCCCACTCTCGGAATCGAACCGAGTTCGCCGGTTTACAAGACCGGAGCATCACCATTTATGCTTAGCAGGCGAATTGTATCGATAAGCCGGATTCTGTCATTGGACGATCATCCATCTCAGCCTTAGCTGCCGCCTCACAACTGCGGTTCCCCAACCCGATATGACCGTAGGCTTTCCAACCCCTTCAATAGGTGGCCCGTTTTGCGGTATAGCCCTTGCGGACAACAAGCCTGCTCATCGCAGACACGGCTTTCGCCATCAGGGGTACCACCGCCCTTAGGTTTCTCTGTATGGGTTTCATCCTCGACGCTTTGCGTGCGGTACAAACGCCTCTCGGCTCCCGCCTCTTTTCGCGATGTCTGTTGATCGCGGCTTCCTCAGCCGCAGACCGAGTTTCCTCGGCCAGGATGTCCGGACTTTCCTCTGGAGGGATCGGACCTCCAGCGACCGTCTGATACAGAGCGGTAGATGGGACTCGAACCCACAACCTCCACCATGGCTATAGTGGGTACCTCGCCTGAGGCTACCGCTGTTCCTACTGAATGTTCACGCACTGCCCAGGATGACCTCCGCCTGGAACCGCTCGTTGTTCTGCTTCGCACGCACGACGCTTAGCCCCTATGTCGGGTTGCCCTTCAGGCGTATTCGGCGGTTCGGCGGTTTCCGGCGTCACCTGTGATTCCCTCGGATTTACGGCTAAAGCGACCTTCCTTCCAATCGTTCAAAAGGGTGTACTCGTAACTCGTGATGTCTCCGTGGGCGATCAGGTCGAAGAGGACGGGCCTCTCCTCCTTCAAGCTTGCAACAAGGTGCTCTGCAATGTCCCTCTCGGCCTCCGTGAGGTAAGGCGCAATGGATTTGCCATTGCCGCCATCTCGTTTGTGCAGGTCCCGATGCCAACCGACGCAGGCGGGGATCGTGCAGAACGACCGAGGCGCGTAGCTGATGTAGTCTGGAAGCTCCAGCATCAGCCAGCGAGGAACGAAGTGGTGTCGTGTAATGCGGCCGTCGCACTCGCCCTCCTCGCCGTGGTAGCGACAGATAGGAGAATGCTGCGTGCCAAGTACGCGTTCCTTCTTGGCCTCGATCACATCATGCGGGATCAGCCCACTGCTGTGATTGAGGCGGTACAGGACCGCTTTCGTGGAGAGGCGTTCATCGAGTAGATCATCGATGTCCGCGTCCTCGACCTCCGCGACGAGTTCTAGCTGCTCGACCGTAGCTTCGCCGTCATACGAGTCGAACCAGTAGACCTGTCCCGTGACGGGATGGGTCCAATCTCGTGCTCGCGACATGCCTACAGTATACAGCACACGTCAAGTAGCCCGACAGGGAGTCGAACCCTGGTTACGGCGCTGAGAACGCCGCGTTCTAACCGCTGAACTACCGGGCCATACAGGGGAGCGCTCTACTGCTGACGCTACACGCCACAAGCATCGCTGATCGGGCGATCCTTTCTTTCGTCGTAGTACTCCGACTTCAGACTTCGGTGACATGACAGGAATTGCACCTGCGACCTCTCCCCGTAAGGAGTGAAGTAGTCCCTCTCGGATTCGAACCGAGAACCAACCGCTCATAAGACGGGTGCTCTAACCATTGAGCTAAAGGACCATATGGGCCTCTCGCGAGGCCCAAGGGGTCAAAGATGCGATACCGCCTTTGGAGCAATTTCAGCCAAGGCCGGTGTTTGTGTTGTTTCGTTGTGCGTTGTCGTCCCACAGTCAATTTTGCTGACCCCGTAGTAGGGACGTTCGCCGTACCATGGTTCGCGATATGGTCGCGGATATGGTACTGGGTATGGGAGAGGATACGGTCGTGGAACCGAGATGGGCTGATTCGCCAGTTCCTTCTTTAGGAGCCGAATGCAGTCCACCGTGGTCGGATTCCGACCGTGCCCTTTCCAGTCGAGCCCGCAGAGCGAGCAGACCGTCGATACTGCGACGGGTTCAGGTTTGGTTGCTTTCTTTTGCGTTGCCATGATTGGTGACGAGTCCCTTTGACACTTCACCGCGATTTTCTCGTTTCTCGGTCATGCCGCCCCAAACACGTCCACGGGCAGAGTCGAGCACATGGCCCGCCTGCGTCGTACTCATGTTGAGCGCGTGACTGATCTGCGGGACGGTACTGCCCTCAAAGTACATCTTGAAGGCATCGTATTCGCTCGCGTTGAGACAATACACCGATTCGATGTCTCGCCTCGCCATTTCACCCTCCTTTAGGATGTTGGTTTTGGTAATGCAGGGTGGCCGGAGGGAATCGAACCCTCATCGCGTGGATCACAACCACGAGTTCTAACCGTTGAACTACGGTCACCATGATGCGCCGAGGGGTTTAGGTCCTTCCCCATCCGGGATTCGATGTACCCGTGCTCTTGAACCCGGTTGAGCTACCGACGCGATGCCCCCTCTGGAAGTCGAATCCAGACTATGGACGGGTTTAGACCGTATCCCTCTGCCAATTGGGGTAAGGGGGCGTAAACCCTGCCGACTTGCCATTACTTGTCGCGCCCTGACGGGCGCAGTACAGTGGTTGGTTCACTACTCGGCTGAACGAGCATCAGCGTCAAGTCGAATCAGGGCTAGCTGCGGGTCAGGGATTCGAACCCCGATTGACTGGTTCAAGGCCAGCGGTCCTGCCGTTGGACGAACCCGCAAAGGATCGTTGCATCTGCGGATTCTTGACACGTAGAAGCTCCTCAGTCAGCATCCGCACAATACTGTATTTGTACCGATGGACAGCGGTTTCACGTTCTTGCACGATCCGCTCGTGCCTCTTCTTGGTGATGAACCACATGGGTCCAGTATAGCGAAAGCTGCGGGACAAGGATTCGAACCTCGATCCTCTGGCTCAGAACCAGATCACTTGCCGTTAGTACGATCCCGCAATGCGGCCCGGAAAGAATCTCCGGGCCAATTCTGTTACGACGTGAGACGCTCGACCGTCCAAGAGACTAGACCGGCGCTGAGCCAAGCGAGAACGCTACCGCCGCCTATGGTTACTGCCATGTTTCACCCCCTCAAAGGGATAGCAGTCCCCGGATTCGAACACGGGCTCTCAAGGTTATGGGCCTTGAATGGTCACCAGACCACCTGACTGCAAGTACTCTCCCTCGGATTCGAACCGAGACTGGACCGGGCTTGAACCGGCTTCCTCTACCAATTGGGATAGGAGAGCATATACGAAGTGATTATGCTAACCTCACACATGCGCGAGGCGTAAATTTCCGGAGGAAGCAACCGCTTTCGGTAGAGGCCCTAGGGGGTCCCCTCCAAATTTTTTGGCTACGATCAGCCGAGTCCTGTCGGGAGGATTTGAACCTCCGACTCCTCGCGTATCAGACGAGTGCTCTAACCAGACTGAGCTACGACAGGTAGTTTGGGACTCCGCCGCGTCACTTCGGCAGTTTCTAGCACCGGGGCTTAGTCCGGGTCCCGAGAGTGCAGAGCCGACGCAGGAATCGAACCTGCCGGACCCCGGTGCATGCACCTAGTCTGGACCCCAGTCGTCGCACTACACAGCGGACCCAGGCGGAATCGAACCGCCGACACCTGCCTTTTCAGGGCAGTGCTCTACCTGACTGAGCTACAGGTCCCTACTTTTGCCCGGCCAAGATGTCTTCGACCTGATCGAGCACCTTGGGCATGGACTCCTCTACTTCGCAGTCGATGCACTTCTTGCTGCCTCTGATTGCACGCTTCACGCAATGAGGTTCCTCACAAAGGATTCTCGTGGGCCGCATGAACTCTGGAATGTCGAAGTCTTCTTGCATCTTCATCTTTCGTCGTCTCAGGCCCGCCAGCAGAACGATGATCGCGCCTCCAGCGAGGAGGTTCTTCTGCTCTTGGTACATGCCACCCATTAGGCGACGGATGATAGCACTTTCAGCGGAGGGACAAGGAATCGAACCCTCAGGACGCAAGCCCTGGCCTAGTTTTCAAGACTAGTTGCCGACCATTCAGCGCGGCCCTCCAGGAGCGGACCGCCCCGAGAGCCATTTCAGGCCGGGAGACGCTACCGCTCTAAGGCGTCGTCCGGATTCGAACCGGAGTGAGTCGGGTTGCAGCCAACTGCGTAGCCTCTCCGCCACGACGCCAATGTACTACAGCACTACAAGACCTTCTTCGACCTCGGTGTGACAGTTGCCGCAGAGAAGAGCACACTTCGCGGCCTCTGCCTGAACCGTCTTCCAGGCGCGAGTAAATCCCTTGGCCGCAATGCCAAAGGACTTCGTGGTCGGATCGAGATGATGAAATTGAAGAGCACCTTCGCACCGATCATACCCACACACTTCACATCGACCACCATGTTCTGCGACTAATTTCCGCTTGATCTCGCGTCGCTTCTCAGCGATGCGGTCGCTCTCGCACGGACGACAACGCCAACTGTTAGCGGCGTCAGGTCGCCTCCAATGAGACACGTCGCCGTGCCTCTTGCAGGTCTTGATCTGTTGCTCCACCTGTGGCATTATACCATGGTGTACGCCAGACTTGTAGCTCACGGCGCTGGAATCGAACCAGCCTCATACTCGGGTAACAGCCGAGCGCATTCGCCTTGATTGCTAGCCGTGAATGCAGAGGAAGATCACTCTTCCTCGTCCAGCTTGATGCAATTTGCGCAGTTACACAGCGCGGGCCGACCTACTCCTCGCTCGCCTTCATGCGTCAGGCTATGGAGAGGGGCTGACCTACGAGTTCCTCGCTTGGGATGGATGCTCTTGATGCGCTCGTTGAGCACGGGGCATCGATAGAGATGCCCCTGTCCCGATGGGTACGACTTGTGACAGTACGAGCACCAATCCATGTGGATAGGATATCAGAAATGAAGCGGAAGGTGTGGGATTCGAACCCACGGTGGCTTTCACCACGCCGAGTTAGCAACCCGGTACATTCGGCCTCTCTGCCAACCTTCCAAATGGTGGACGTGCCCGGACCAGAGGCCCGAAAACTTTTGCCCTTTCGTGCTGGTATGTTCGTCACATTCAGCCGGGTTACCATACCAGTGGTACCCAACCTGATTCAGGGCATTCTGTACGTCCAAGCCCTTGGCGGGATTCGAACCCGCGCAAACCCGCTTAGGAACCGGGCACTCTGTCCGCTGAGTTACAAGGGCGTACTACGAAGTGGACCCTGTGGGAATCGAACCCACGTCTCCGGCATTCGTATTGCGTTACTATCTAGCAGCTTTGGGACAGGCTTGGCCCGTCTCCACCACTCGGTTTACGTCCGAGAACGGCACCGGGCCGAAGCCCGACTGATGCACCACCTGGTTTGAGTCCAGGAACTTGTCGCGGGGTGCTACCAACCGTTTTCTGTTCCGAGGCGTACGGTGACCCGGCTCTGACTAAACCAGAGCGAGAGTTGCCTCGCGAGCCGAGAGCGACGGGGAGTGCCCCGGTACGGGGTCTTCCATGAAGCTCGCGGGGATCGCGAGGGTGTCTGTGTTGCCTGTTATGGCTTGTGTCAGGTAGGTGTGACGACCGCTGCGTAACAACAACCGAGTCTTACCAGATCGATACCTGTAAGGCCCATGCGGGGGCGAGGCTAGATAGCACCCCGCCCGCCGATGCTACTCGACTAACTGGGTACTGCCTGGATCACCCCCTGTAAGTTGAAGGACAAGGTAACCTCAGATGGCCCGTCTAGAAAGGGCGAAGTCAGCTACCTAGTAGACGATACTGGATTCGAACCAGTGACTTCCACGTTGTCACCGTGGCGCTCTCCCACTGAGCTAATCGTCTAGGCTGCCCGTTGCCACTGGTAGTCTAGTCCAGATGCCGGGCTCTCCACAGGCATTCAACCTGGGAGCAGTACTCGGTGAAGGAATCGAACCTTCGTCGTCACGGTGTAAACGTGATGCTAAACCACTCAGCTAACCGAGCATGTGCCCGCCCACAGAGGGACAGGCATCGCACGCCGGGCGAACCCTAAACGTGAGCGGGACCTACCGGACTCGAACCGGCGACCTCTGCCGTGACA
>QGNH01001386.1_pt1 | contig 30817 bp, 35 predicted proteins | sample 1735481 | NCBI WGS metagenome assembly QGNH01 (sample SAMN09239004, study PRJNA386568) | Viral metagenome, whole genome shotgun sequencing project. | reverse complement strand
GGATTAGCTCTGGCTTAGCCTTTTCTTTAAGATGTTCTACTTGATAGGATAATTCTGTAACTTCCGGAACCGCTCTAGGCGTGAGATCTTCTTGTAGTTCAGAAATTTTATAGACTAATTCATCTATCCCCAATGTAACTCGTGGCTGGGCGTCTAATGTAAGTGCTTTAATTTGTTCATTAATTAATGTAACTTTATTCTGAGCCTCAGTTCCGGCAATAACGGACTTCTTATGCTCTGATAGCTTAGACAGTATTTGAGCCTCTTTGGCCTTACAGGAATCTGTAATCCATCCTTGAGAGCAGGTTGGGCATACGGAGGTTCTGACGATCTGTAGTTCTTTGACTAGGGCAATCGCTTCTTCTTTAGCCTTAGCGCCGATATCTGCAGTAGCCTTCGCCTTAATCAATTCTACCTGTAGGGAAGAAATTTGATTCTTTACTGAAGCTTGTCTAGTTTGCTCATTCCCTTGAATTTTAGCCACCTCTGCTCGGATGGCCGACATCTGATTTTTGACTTCTGATTGACGGGTAAGCTCTTTATTATTCAAATTACCGATTATAGATTGCAATTCGAAAATTTTAGCCTTAACCTGCGACTGTCTTTCTAATTCTGCCTGGTTGAGGGCCGCCATCTGTGCAGAAACTGTGCCAATCGTCTTTTCTAAGTCCTCAATGCGAGTGCGATCATAGGGAGCGATTGTAATCGCAGGGCGAGTGGCTTCAAAATCGTTCAATTCCTTCTTTTGGGAGTCTTTGATCAATTTATAGTTGTTAATGGCCTCTAAATGAGCAGTTTTAAGTAGTTCTAGGGTCTCAGGACCCGTTTCTAGTACTGGGGGAAGGCCAAGACTCGATATGGCGCTATTCGTGGCATCTAATCCCATCCTATTCGATTCTAGGGTGGATTTAAGAGAGATCTCGGTTCCGAGTAGTTCAGTGAGTCTATTATCTAAGGTGACTACCTTATTTTGTTCTTTTTCTAGACCTAAACAGGATGTCAGAAATTTATGTACATCTGAAGGCCCCATATCTAAAAAGAAGCCGCCCTCACCCTGACGCTTGTGAAGAATTTTTCGAAAAAGATCCCTAGGCATTCCAATGATCTGATCTAGTTTCTCTTCAGTAAGTTTTGAGCTACCGGTGGTAATTTCACCATTAAGATCGATTAGGAGTTTTTTACCACGTTCAATTTTGAGAGGAAGTCCATCGAAATCAAATATTCCGATAACCGATAATGAAGTTTTAGTGAGTCGAGATTGTAAAACGCTTGTAGAAATATCGTTTAAGCCCAATAAGAATTCTAAGGCCTTGAAAATAGTACTTTTACCGGCACCACTTGATCCACCAGTATTGTTATTAATTCCTTCCACTTGAACGATATAGCCAAGAGAATCGAAGAGAATGGTTTGTTCTTCGACAAAACGGCCAATACCGCTAAATGTTATAGATTTTATTGATAGCATCTTTTAATATATTATACTAAGATATCTATTTGTCAATTACTTTTTATAAATTCTAAAGAATCTGCAATTTTTACACTTACATTCACTAACTTCATAGGGAAACGATAGGATAGAATCCATTTCGTGTTTGCGTTTATGGAGGCAATCTCCCCACATGCAATCAATGCACCGCATATGTTGAAGGCCAATCCAAAGTGGCATACCGCCTGTCTGACATATATAGTATTTGCGAGTTTTCCAAATAGGATCGTCTTCGGATGTTTTACGAAAATGGGGATTCTCTGGATCCAAAGGTTCAATACCGAATAGTCCGTCTTTGGTTTCCTTAATCTTCTTCACTATAATCCTTAGCTGACCGTTCGTCATTAATCTCCATGATATTGGGATCAATCTCTAAACGACGTGACATCAAACCGTTATCAATAACTGTCTTATGTGAAGAAGATGTGGCTCCAAAGCTTTTTTTAGCTTCAGAACCACATATACAGGTTATAGTATCGGGAGCGTCTTTAGCTGTTTTGAAATATTTTTTCCAAATGTCTCCACAGCTACAGGTGTAATTGAGCAAAGGCATATTACCAATACATCGGGATGACTTGTTTAGCTTTCTCGAAATAGTTAGTCAAGAATTTTTCCTTAACCAAATTAGTCATTTCAGCCGTAAGAGTCTTCCCATCTGGAGAACCAACGTGAACGTTCATCGGGCTCGTATTAATAGGACAATCATCTAGATCGTATTGAATGTCCATACCTAAGAAGTTGAGGTGATGGGTTGTAACGCCAGCAAGGGTGGAATCACAATAAACGGTGACGGCCCTATCAGAATAGCCTTCCGCTACAGACTTAGTTCCCGTAAGCCACATCTCGTGATCGTATTCTTTGGTATAGCTTTCATAAGTCTGCTTACCATTGGTACGCTTTACAGTTTGCTGATCTAGTTCCTTAATGCGATCAAGCCAAAGCTGTTGGCGATTCTCCATTTGTGTTTTAACGCTTCCACCGAACTCTCCTGCCATCTCACCAGTTGCATGGTGACTCATCATAACACCATTCTTGAGGATGAGACGTTCGCCAAGATTTTGAACGATCTGCCATCCCATACTAGCTGCGAAGAGGGTAACCGTATCCACGGGACAACCAAGGCCGTTTAGGGCCTCGTTTAATTCTAGACCAGATTGGATGCTACCGCCTGGAGTGTAAAGCCAAAGTTTTAGGCGGAAATCCTTACCAGCGCCAAGCTTATTGCTTAATCCAGTTTTGGAGGCATTGCAAAGTTCTCTAGCCTTAGAAATTACGGCTGCGATATTTTCGCCATTAACTTCTCCATTTAGTACGATAGTATTGTTTCGGCTTAGGGTAACAGAATCAGGATTGGTACCTTTTGACACAGAAACACGAGGAACAAGAACTAATACCAAAACGACTAGGAGTCCGTAAATAAATTTATTCATTTTTATTTTCACTTTCTTTCTCTGTTTTAGATTCTACTACTATATCATGGACAGGCTTGGGAGGGACTATGTTAGCCTGTTCCGCCTGTCTTTTAAGATCCGCAAATTGCTTAAGTTTAGACGCAAAAGGGCTCTTAGGAGTAATTTCTACTGAATTGGCTCCAGTTTTAGTAATGGTAACGCCCGACTCCGTAAGACCATTAAGGGATACCATAGACTTATCATTGGGATTACCGAGACTTTCGTTGTTAAGTTTATGTAATAGTTCTGTAATTTTGATTAAAGTGTTTACATCTTTAACATCAACATTATCGGCCCACTGAGCATCATCGGTTCTTAAATATTTGTCTACATTTCTAGAGATCTTCTTTTGGTAAGCATGAATGAGATGCATAAAGAATTCTTGAGATTGAAGTTTGGAATCTATAATTTTTTGTGGTAGGGTTGCCTTGAGTTCTTCTAGATATTGTTCTTTCATTTCATACCACTTAAACTTATGGGAAAGAAATAGTATGACCTCCTTACTGATTTTCAGGACATTTGCAATTTGCCTATATGTCTTACCATCCAAATAGAGTGCCATGGATCGTTCTACATCAACATGAGTAATTTGAGCAATACCTAGCATTCCATTTTCACGAAACTTATGAATCTGTTCAAGATCCTTAGAGGTAAAATCTGCAAAGGGAATTGTTGTTATTTCTTTACTTTCTTCACTCACTTTGGAACACCTCATTCTGGGGCAAAAGCGTTACCTTTATTTTGACTTCTTTCCAAAAAAGGTCTCGCACTGCAGTTTCTAGACCTGCAAACCTTTTAAGTAGATGGTCATTGTTTTTAGTGGTATAAATTTCAAAGGAAATTACGGAATCTTCTCCCTTTCTAGTTTCAACACTATAGTCCAATTTTACCTCGGTAACATCATTGTAGTATATAAACGGAAAAGCTTCTAAGTTCTTTAAATGAATCTCGGATACGCGTCCAAAAAATAGCATTAGTTTTGTGAGATCAGAATGTGGAATATCAGACAAGATTTAGATCTCCCAAGTATTTTATTAATTTTTGTCGTTTTTCTGGTTCAGCCTGATAATGATTGGACAAAAAATCGTGTAAAGATCGACCACTCTTACGGATTTTGGATTTCTTTATGTCCGTAATTTTACTAGAAATACTGACTCCTTTAAGCTCTTTCTTTTGTTCAGTGACCCAATCAGAAGAACCAACCAATTCTATGTTAGTCGTAGTACCTTTCATTATATCAGGTTTTGGCTCGCCTTCATTCCATACCAATGAAACTATGGGGGTGCACACAAATTCGGTGGAAATAAATTCTTTTGAAGTAATTAGGCCAGTATCATCATGCGTACAAAGCCAGATACCTTTACGCTTGTTGCTACAACTTTTAGTCAACCACCTAGCAGTTCCTGGATACCACACTCGACCCATCTCGAATTCTGTATGGATGTGCCCAGATATCATATGGAGAAAACGAGAGTCAATAAGATCAGCAGACACAGCCCCAGTGATAGGGCACCCGTTATCATAACTTGCCCCTTCATAACTAGTATGGGAAACTAAAACATTAGCTCCTTGATTAATTAAATGGTTAGCTTCCTCAATAAATTCTTGATTGTTATGAATATAGGGAAGATAACCAAAGCCCTGCGACACGGTCGGTTCGGTAATTATATTTATGTATGAATTTAAATGCTTAAATGCTTCCAACCAAGTATACTCGTTTTCGTAGGAACCCCCAACGTCATGGTTACCTCGAAGCACGAAGGTTTCAATTTTATTTTCATATAAAATATTGAACCACTTTTGCCAAAACTCCAAGACTTCAAGTCTTAAAATAGAATGAGTATCTGCCAAATCTCCTAATATCTCCAAACGATCGATCTTAAGTTCTAGGGATTTAGACAGAACAAATTCTAGAAGTCTTTCGGATTCTTCCAAATTACTAGGTTTTATATGGGGATCTCCCAATCTAAGAATCTTCAATCAAATTTCTCACAATCGCATCTTGAATATATTTGACTACAAAGTTCGCACTTACAATTACATTCATATCGTTTACAAAACCCACATTTACAGTCCTTGGCACTCCAAAGAAGCCAGACCTTACCTAATTCCAAAATATGGCACCCACAAGAAGCGTGCGTATGCCCCCACCAACTACTTTCTGCGGATCCCAAGGCTAATCGACCAAATCTCAAGTGGCATTCCCCGTATCGTAAAATTCAATATACGAGCTTTCTACTATCAAAAAACTAGTAATATTTCCTGGACCCGCCCAATTAAGGGGTTTGGAGGCCCAAAGATGTGTATGTAGAACCTCTTCCCTAATGTAGGCAGTTGAACCCGCTGGGATCTTACGTCCGTCAGAAAGATAAGCATCCAATAGAACCTTTAGCCCCTTAATTCCATCTCTTTGACCTGGGATAGCAATACCGCCGGATACTTTGGCTTTGAGACCTTCTTTGACATATGGTTCTAGAATCAAACGATTATTTAATGAAAAAGTCATATTACTCTTCCCTCGCGTTCTTACATTTTCTACAAAAGTATTCAGAATATACTTCGCCATCACGAACTCCGTGACAACCAAATTCAGATTCTTCTCCACATTTACAATTTTGATTTTCTTCCATGGTATGGAATATACCATTTATGCAAATAAAAACAAGTCCTAAATTTCAATACCTTTTAATCTAAGTATCTTTTGGTTGATTAGTGGCAATTTTCGTGCCAATTGAGACATCTTGGAGATCTGCTGTTTCTTTTCTAGAATTTCCTCAGCATTCTCTGCATCGTCGGCAGTATAGCTATATACGCCAAAACCTTCTTCTCCGTCATTAGAATCTGCAGAGATTAAGGAAGCAGCCGACATAAGATATGATAGTTCTGTTACAGTTACTTGCTTAGGGGCCGTTTTGCCTTCTGATAAATCCTTAGTAAAACTATCATTTACTGCTTTGGTAAGTTCTTCGATATCATGTATTCCTTGGCGTCCACGAATAGAGTTTGCGCGATACAAAATCCTACGATCAGAAGGATAAAAGTGCATAACAGTCTCGCTATAGGCATCAATAAGATTGCCCACAATACGACCGATGCATACTCCGATAAAATTCTTTTTGTATTCACCAACATATTTGTCTATTCCAGCACACAGTCCCATTGCACTTACTTCGATTAAGTCCATGAATGTTAGGTGGCCTTTGGGAGTCTTTCTATAAAAAATCTTGGCTCTATTTATAGCCAGAGGCATATTATTTTGCACAAGAATGGTTCTAGCCCTCTCAACGCGATGGTAGAGTACGTCTAACTTCTTAGGCCAAAGACCAATCCAATTGTCTTTGCAGAATCTAACAAAATGATAGTTAACACCGAATGGTTTTAGGGCATCAGGATTTCGTTCTTTTAGGGCTGGCGTGATTCTGCTACTGAAGGTATCGGAAGATTCTCTAAAATAGGGACGAGCGGATAAAATATTGTTATTAACAATACGAATCAATTGAATAAATTTTTTGTATATTTCTCTATGAATCCTATAACTTATAAGAGTTTCATGAAAAAGTCGTTCAGCAGATACCAATTCATCGAATTGTTGTTTTTGGGTAGTGCCATCTACTGCATTGCGTTCAATTGCTTTGGCTACTTCTAAAGCTAATTGTGCAAAAGCTGGATCGTGGCTATCTTTAAATTTTTTAGGCTGCTGTTTTGACATAAAACCTCGGAACTTATGGTTCTCACAGGTCTTATATCATACAAAAACTTTTTATTGTTTTTAATACTAAAGGGGATAATATCCTATACGAAGAAATGATTGAAGTGGCCAAACTTTTGAAACGATTGAGACAGGTTCCAGTATAATGAATATTACTTTTTTAAGTTAATAAATCTTATTTCTGTATTTGATTCACGATAGTAACCAAGTCTTGCTTCCAAATGTCGTTTCATAGTAGGATGATTAACATCAAAATCGAAAATCGTTGATTTATTTTTTTCAATACACTTGTTAGCCCACGGATTAGAGCGTCCAAATCTTACACTTCTTCCAATACTAGATTGTTTGGTCTTAATTTCGCTAGCACCTCCAACCCAATTACATGTTGAATGAGTTGGAAAAATATTGACTCCTACATGACAACAACTAGTAGTAATTAATACTTTTACTTCATTTTTATTAAATTTTTCAATACTATCCGCAACTTTTACTTTTTCTAAACCAAGTTCTTCTAGTCTAGCTCTACGTGTTTCGCTGTGGGCCAACGCATAGGGTACATTTAGAAGAGGGACTAACATAGCCAATTGAGAGAGTTCTTCGCACAATACGAGAGTTTGCTTTCCCTGGACGGTAGCCATCCCATTTGCTAATCTTGCTATGAAACTTGCTATATTTTTATTATTTAGAAAGTGAGCCCTTTTTTGTGCTAATGCGTCGGAACCTTCAAATCCAGGATTCGAGGATTCCATAGCAACGATGGTAAAATCGTGTTTACAGATATAGCCCTTCTCAACGGCTTCGGCGGTAGTTAAAGAACATACGGTTTTACCAATAATAGATTGTAGGAGTGGGATGGATCCGTCATTTCGAGTTTGAGTAGCCGAAAGAAAAAATCTATAGGGAATCTTGCCCAGAACGTCATGGCAAATTGTTTCTAGAGATTCTGCAGCAAAAGTATGACTTTCATCTACAATCAGAACATCCAAATTAGAGAAAAAATCGTATTCCGGAGATTCCGGTTTAATATTGGCAATAGAATCTCCAATACATATAGTAAATTTGCGATCTAGTTTTTTCTGTCCGTCCCCGAAAGCCCCTACATGCTTGCGTCCAAAATGATATTCAAATTTTTCAATAAGTTCATTAAAAATAGCCTTACCAGGAGCTACGATACAAGTATTAAGACCCATTTCCCTACATAGCTTAATAAGGATGGCGGATTTACCAGAACCGGTGGTTAAACTTACGTTTCCGTGCTTTTCTGCTAAAAGCTTGGTCCAGGATTCTTCTTGATATGGATGAAGATCAAAAGGTAACGGTTTATGCCAAGGAATTTTTCTGGGGGTAATGTACTTAACCTCATTTTCGATGTGAATACTGCCAAGATTGGTTAGATATGGAAGAGATCCGGGCCTAATATAGTATTTGTTATCTTCCTGAAATACCAAACATTTTTTAAGATCTTTTTTTAAAGATTCTAAATGGGCAGCCCAACCTTCTGGATTACGAGATTTCCAGAAATGAGAACTATAATGTCTCTTAATTTGATGTTGAATTGCCGTATTTGTATAGCTAAGATCCTTTTGCAAATTGTGTAAGTCTATTGCATCATAGGACTGTAAGTAAGCTCTTGTAGGCGAAGTGATGATAAATTTCATTTTTTCCTTTACGCCATATACACTGCCAAAACCTCTATGCACTCAGCAAGTTGAGCATCGCGATTCCTTTACGCCATATACACTGCCAAAACCTGATAGGTCGAACTTAACGGAGCCGTCCTCTTCCTTTACGCCATATACACTGCCAAAACCTCTATAATAAACCTTTCTTAACTTTTTAAAGTACCCACCCCGAAGGGTGGGTACTGGCGTATATGGTTACTGCTTCATCGATCCCAGTCTAATCAATTTCTTGATCCCGACTTAAGCATCTCTGCAGTCTCACCCCGGAGTAAGGTCCGGTGCATAAATACATCCTACACTCTTTTTACTTTTTAGCAAGCTTTTATTTTTATAAATTTCAAAAAATCTTATTTCGAGTTTAGTACCTGAAGTAATTGAATAAAACTTAGAGAGTTTCACTTTTACGTCTTTCAGTTCCCTTATTTAGAATATTGATGGCAGCATTGTGATCAGCGTTCAATTCTAATCCACAGGAAGAGCACTTGAAATGGGCCTGATCTAAACGACTCCCTTTATCTCTATGGCCACACTTAGAGCAGTCCTGACTAGTATATGAAGGATTAACCTCAATATATACGGATCCAAATTCCTCGCACTTTTGTTTAAGAAAAGTTCTAAAGAAATATGGAGAGGTTAGTAAAATTTTTCTGTTTAATCCAGACTTTTGTTTTACCTTACTGCCAGGAGATTCTGTGGTCCCTTTGGCGGAAGCAGTCATATTCTTAACCTTGAGCTTTTCAACCACAACTACTGAATTATTCTTAGCTATTTCAGTAGCCACCATTTTAAGGTGGTACGACTTAATATTAGCCATCTTACGGTCTATTTTGGTGATTTTCTTATACGCTTTTTTGTAATTATTTGATTGCTTTTCTTTCTTATCCCTATTGCCACCTACTTTTCTTTTAAGCCTGCGCTGTAGAACTTTTTACGTGTTAGTAATTGCTCCAATTGCTTATATGGTAGACTCCTATAGTCGTCATCTCCACTAGACATCTGAACGGTTCTAGCGATACCTAGGTCTACACCGACCAAGGGCCGATCATTATTTGGCAAATAGGCTTCTTTTTCCACAGTAACGCACAAATACCAAACATTTCCCTCTTTCTTAATTTGTTGTTGGAGAACATCGCCATCTAAAGGGCGATGGTACCTTACCCTTAGACCGTCCTTTAGTTTAGGAAAACCAAAGATTCGGGCCATATTATTTCCCAAAATCTGTAGCTCAAATCCATTGGATCTCATGTGCAGTAGGGAGAAATCATCAAACCTAGAAGAAAATCTAGGAGGCAATGGATACTTCTTAAGTCTACCAGAACGATAATCCTTCAGATTAGAGAAGTATTTTTTAAAGGCTTGATCTACACGGTCTGAAATTTTGGCTAAAACCCCAGCTGGGACCTCGGCATATTCAGGGAAATCTTTTTTTAATTGAGTTATCTCACGTTGTTGTTCGAATGTATTCGTATATTTTCTGGGCGAATATTGTTCTACGGTTTTACCATCTTTCTCATAAGAAGAGAAAGAGTTTTCGTTATATCTTCCATACATATTCATGCGCTGTTCAACACAGAGGTTGTAAACACTTCTACAAAGTTTTACCCAGTTATCCAGTACAATCTCCTGAGTTTTGGAGGGATACGCCTTATATTTATAAGTTCTAACAATCGTATTCATACACCCACTCTACCGAATTAGAAAATCGAATTCCGTATTCTACCACGATTTTATTGATTCTTGGCATAATGCTCCATTAGCGGTAAGGAAAGTTTTTCGTATATTTCTTTAAGCTCTTTTCTCGTCTTCACTATATCTCTAAAGTACCTAAAATCCCCGCCAGATTGGCTGCGCTCCATAAATATGAGGTCTGAAACCAACCGTTTCTGTCTAGAAATAAGGTCTTTTGCTTGCCTTCGTTTGCTAGGATATTCTGGCATGTTCTTAGGTTTTTTCATGCAATACAGCTCCGACTAGATGGTCAAATTCTGGATTGGCTTCAAAGAAATTAAGGGCTGCAAAGAGACTTTTCCCATATCGACGTTTAAGTCTACGCTCCCTACGTTTATCTAGTTTTGCTATCTTTCCGCTCTTACCACACTTCCAACTGCAAAAAACTTCACCGTAACCCCAAGGAAGCGAGTGTGAGCCTACGGCCCCCAAATATCTAGGATGTTTTCCACATGCCAAACATCTGAGACTTAATGCCATAAGAACATAGGGATACATCTCGTCGCTAGGAGGGAACCATTCTGAAAGACGAACTGGATAAATACTCATACTTTACGAGCATACTCTTGTTTTGTACATCGGTCAACCCATATTTTATCTCATGATATAGTATTTAAAATAATTATTTAAAATATATTGAAATAATTTAATAAAATTAAGTATTTGTAAATTTCGAGAAGGGTTGTTATAATCTTAGTACTATGAAAACAAATGTAGATCTTACTAACATGATATTTGGTAAATTAGTAGTGCTAGAACGAGATATGCCCAGAAAGGGACATCAGTATTGGATTTGTCTTTGTTCTTGTGGAATTAAAAAAAGCATAAGGGAAAAATCCTTAATGCATGCCCAAAGTCGTAGCTGTGGGTGTGGAAAAAAAGAAATTGTGACTAGACGAGTAGAAAATTTAATAGGAAATATCTTTGGAAAATTAACAGTTCTAAATAGAGATGAAAGTAAGATAGGAGCCCAAAAAGGATCCTATTGGATTTGTCAATGTTCTTGTGGGAACACAACGTCTACATCTAGACATTCTTTGATAAATCATGGAGTTGTAAGCTGCGGATGTTTTCAAAAAGAGATGGCACGCAAAAATGCTAAACCTAATGGGGAATCGGATAAAAATTCTTGGATTAACAAATACAAAAGAAGAGCTAGAAAAAATGGCATAGAATTTACTCTTACTGATGGGGAATTTTTTAATATTTGTTCCCAAAATTGCTACTATTGTGATGCTCCGCCAGAACATAAAAGTCATGGCTATACCACAAAATTAGATTTAGGTAAGTTTTATGCTAACGGAATAGATAGAATAGATCCCGTTATTGGTTATGTGATATATAACTGTGTACCTTGTTGTAAAATATGTAATTTTATGAAAACTAACAAGAATTTAGAAATTTTTGTAAATAAAGTATTTCAAATAGCGGATAATATAAGGAAGAAAAATGTACAGAAAAGCTAAAACTGCCCCAAAACAATATTTGTCCGATAAAAAGAAAATTCAATCCTTAGTTCTAGAAACTATGAATGACATATCTGAACTTGTTGGTGCAACAATGGGTCCAGGTGGTAAACTCATTGCCATGGAATCTGATCATACAGATATCTCTGATCGTATTACCAAAGACGGTATTTCGGTCTTTCTAAGCATGGCACACCAAAACAGCTATAAGCATACGATTATCGAGATTGCTAGAGCGTCCTCCCTTAAGACTGCTACAGAAGCTGGTGACGGAACTACTACTACTGCGGTTTTAGCTAATGAACTAATCAAAAATATTTTTAGTTATTGCGAAAATAATCCTAAAGAAAGTCCACAAAAAATTATTCGTCGTATTCGTACTGTTATGGAAGATAATCTATTGCCATACATCAGTGACAGGAGTATTGCCGTAACTCAAGAATCTAAAAATTTACTACTAAATGTTGCTACTGTATCAGCCAATGGAGACAAAGCCTTGGCGAAGGCAGTTCTCCAGTGTTTTGAAGAAGTAGGGTATGGAGAAGCTTCCCATGTAACTATTCGTGAAGCGTCTGGTAAAAGCGGGTATAACGTTGAAAGAATTGAAGGATACCCCTTTCCTATTGGTTTAGAAGAATCATCTGGTCGTTATTTCCAAAGTTTTATCAATGATCAAGCTAATCAGCGATGCTATTTAGAAAATCCTAAATTTATTTTATTTGATGGCGTAATTCAGGATTTGATATCGTTAGCTCCTCTTCTTAATGCCATTGAAACCAGGGTCCAAGAAAACCCAGAAGCAGCTAAAGAATTAAAGAGTTTGGTTCTAGTGGCCAATGGATTTTCAGAAACGGTTATTTCAACTCTTTCTTACAATTTCGAACAGAGTGGAACTCTTAGGGTATTGCCCATTAAAGCACCCTTGGCCCAATTCATGAATGCCCAAACACATTGGCTAACGGATCTCGCAGCATTCACTGGTGCTAAGGTATTCGGACTAAAGAATCAAATTACTGAAGCCACTATTGATGATTTGGGAACTGGAATGGAAAATTTCGAATCTACTCGATTCAGGAGTACTCTTTCTGGTAGTCCAGACCCAGTAAATATTGAATTCCGTGCCGAGGAACTTAAAAAACAGCTTAAGCGAGCTGAATCTAAAGCAGAGACGGGATGGCTTGATGAACGTATCGCCAAAATTACGAGTGGTATTGCAAAACTAACGATAATTGGATCTAATCCAGCTGATATCAAAGAACGAGCTGATAGGGCTGAAGATGCGGTGTGTAGTATCAGAAGCAGTATCACCAATGGCGTTTTACCAGGTGGTGGCCGACTTGTAATTGATATGGCTCTAAAGCTCGAATCCGAAATGAAAGATGGGGATCCAGCTAAAGAGGTGTTAGTGCCTTCTTTACTCAGCGTTTTTAATCGTCTATTGGAGAATGCTGGATACAATGATTCGGATGCAGCTGCTGTTCTAAGTCGATTGATAGAAAATTCCCATCAAATTTACGATATTGAAAATCAACTCTTCGGAGATCCCGAAGAGTTGGGCCTATTCGATGCTACCAAGGCAGTTAGTGAGGCTCTTCGCAATTCTGTAGAAATCGCGGGCGTCTTGGGAACTTTAGGTGGTATAGTAGTTCATCCACGAGACGCTGAATTTGAACGTAAAGAAGCTAGTCTAGACGAAGAATGGCGTAAAGTAAGCCAAAATTCAGATGCCTATCAAAATCCAGCCTTGAATAGGGCCAGATCGGGTGGATAGTTATGGATTTTAAGTCCCTAACAGACGATCAAAAAAAGGAAATGGCGGAGTTGTTATTTACTCCGCTTGTTTCTTCGTCTGAAATTAAAGACTGGGCCAGGTCTTTCTTGGATCTAGAATTGCCTCTTGAAATTACGGATCCTGGAAGCACCTCTTCTCCTTTGGATGCTATCTGGCAGGTGTATGAAGCTGCCAAAAATAATTCTGGAGATGTCACGCCCGGATTTATTTTGATGTCGTGTCGAGAAGGCATGAAGACTGTTTCAGTAGCCATTCTAGAACTTTTGGTGATGCTACATTTTTCATTAACGGTAGCCCATGGTGCAGCTACCGAAACTCAGTCCTCAGTTGCTGTCGGATACATTAACGATTTTATTATGAAAATCGCACCACTGTTAGAGGCTAGTGGTTGGGAAAGTATGACTCAGAATAAGCGCACTATTCAATATAGAACTCCCAGTGGTAAAAATCCCTTTATTAAGATCGTAATTTGTACGGCTAAGGGAATGAATTCTCTACATGCCAACTTCCTATTCTTAGATGAGCTTGATTTAGCTGATCCAGCTGCTATTAAACAGGCCAAAAACATCACTGGGTACTCTAAAGGGTTCCATGGTATTAAGGTCTACCTAAGCACTCGTAAATATTCATTCGGTAACATGCAAGAAGCTATAGATAAAGCTGACGAAATGAATTACAAAATTCTTTCGTGGAATATCCTAGATGTTACAGAAGCTTGTCCACCCTCAAGGCATAAACCGGAACTTCCCACTCAGGACATGTTCGTAGGCAAAAATCTTCCGTTAGTGAAAATTACCGGTGAAGAATTTAATGCGCTATCTGATGCTGAAAAAAAGAAATATGACATGGTACCAAATGCATTCGGTGGGTGCATTGGATGCAAGCTCTTACCAGTATGCAGGACTAGACTAGCTCAAAAGCCACAAACAGCCACAGGCGGTTTCTATAAACCAATCGTTTCTGTAATTCAAAAGTTTGCAGAAAATGATGTTGAGATCGCAGAAGCAGAACTTCTATGTTGGAAGCCAGGTTCTGAGGGTCTAGTATATCCTAGGTACCTAGACAAGGTTGATATAGGTAACGTAATTTCTATTAAGAAGGCATACGAGACCTTAATTGGAACTACCGCCCCTTCGAATATTACAGTACAGTCTATTTATAGCATCTTAAATCAACTAGATATTCCGGTATCATGTGGCGTTGACTGGGGACATACCCATGATGCAGTTATTTTGGCTATGGCTAGACTTCCAAACGATGAAGTTTGGATCCTTGATTGTTTTGCGAGTCCTAAACTAGAAATTCAGGATTTGGTTCCCGTAGCTATCAATTTTAAAGAAAAATACAATGTAAGAAAATGGTATTGTGATACTTCAGCTCCCGCTTACATTAAGGCCTTTGTTAGAAACGGTATGCCATGTCCAAAATTCACTAAAGACGTTCAGGGTGGCATTGGTTCTGTTCGCAGTAAAATAATGACGGCTACCGGTCAAAGACTTTTAAAAGTACTCGAAACCGAAAATACTAAAAAAGTACGTACTGCTATAATGAAACATCGCTTTGTTTTAGATGGACAGGGACAGGTTACTGATAAGCCAGATGATGATGCTGGTATTGCCGACATATGCGACTCTCTTAGATATCTTGCACAAAATATGTTCCCATTAAGTGGACCACAAAGGCCCAATATTACTGCTATGGATCCTTCTATTGCTGCAAATATACCCCCTGAACAGAAACATACTCCAGAACAACATGAATTGATGAAAAAGGAATTGAACAAAGCGTTGGGCGAAACTGCAAATAAATCAGGTGGAACTGGAAAAAGGGGCGGGTTCCATTTTAATTTTTGAACTTCCGCCAATCTTATACCTAGAGGTCTATGCCATGCTAACAAGCAATTTTTTATTTTTCCTCAATAGTTACAGCGATTTAGTGCCAACTACTACGCCGTCTTTGAATAATTTTAAATGGTCGCGCCAGATAAATGGAGTCCCGTTCAATATTGAAAATGATCAACAAATTCAAATACTTCCCTCAATAACTACTCCAAATATTGTTCCTTACCCATTTTCCACTCCTACAAATTCTGGAACTAATAGCTTAAATAGTACTACCACAATGACGGTGATAGGATCCATCACGGGCATAGCTATTGGGAACTTAATCATTGGCGGAGGCATTCCTGTTGGCACTATCGTAGATTCTATTGGTACTTCCCAATATACTTTTACTGTAAGCTCAGCCAATGCTACTGCTGGAGCCGTATATAGCAATAATGGTCAAAATTTTACAGTTTCTAGTACGATTGCAGCCGGAACGACGTTAGTTTGTACCAGTGCAGGAGGCAATCCAACTGGTTCTGGTACATTAACCCGTGTTAGCGGAACTGGTGATGCCACCGTTACTTTTTCATCATTTACTGAAGCTACTCCACTAGTTATGTCACAAGCGGCTACAACTACTGGGACATCAGCTATTAGTTTTTATGCTCCAGCGTCATTCATTTACTTCGAAAGCGATCAGCAAGTTTCCGTGATATATAATAATGGATCGTCCATGGTTCTGAATCCTTTTGAGGTTAATGGTTTAACTCAGCCAGCTGTTTATTTCATGGCTGGTCCATGTTACTCCCTGACCGTTACAAATATGAGTACTACTACGGCGAATGTATTCCTTGCTTCGATGGGCTAATAAATGACTAACGACGATAAACCAAAATCAGCCATCAAAAGGGAGATGACCTTTAACATCTCTGAAGCTCCTATGCTCGGTACTATTGAAGAACTTAAGAAGAATAGGCCTGACCTATTCCCTCTTCAAAAAGCTCTCAATGACGCTACTGGTAAGGCGACTGAACGCGCTCCAGCTCTTACTTTCATGGAAAGCCCAAACTATAATGATGCCTATGCTGGCGTTGTTAAGGCTAAACGAAATGAAATTCCAGACAATGTACTAAAACTAGTAAGAACTCAAGACCATCTAGTTGCTGCGATCTTAAGAACTCGTGGTGGTCAAGTCAGCCAATTTGGTAAGAAACGTGCTGATCGTTTTGATAAAGGTATGGAGATCAGCATTAGGCCTGATTTCTTCAAAATTCTAAATACCCAACAATACGAAAAGGTTGTAGAACGCATCAAACGTCTTGAGACCATCCTACTCAATTGCGGTCACACTGAAGGCTTAGAAAACCAACAGAAAATGACTTTAAGCCAATACCTCAGCATTTCCGTGCAGAACGCTTTGACATTCGGCTGGATGGGTACTGAAATCATTTATGATCGTGAAACCGATCCAGATCAAAATGGGAATTTCCCATTCAATCGTTTTAGGCCAATCGATTCGGGGACCATTTATAAGACGGTTCGCAATGGTGAGCAAGCTGGCGTAAATACTCGTATCTTAGCCATTAAAGAACTTGAACGTATCACTGGCGATAAGATCAAGATCGATTACGATAAGCTTCGTGAAGATAAATATGCATGGTGTCAACAAGTAGAAGGTATTGCTAAGCAATATTTTACCCATTACGAACTTTTGATGCATGATTTCTTCCCTACTACTGACGTAGAAAAGAATGGATATCCCCTTTCTCCAATTGAAACGGCAATTTCATCCATCACGACCCACATTTCAATTGATACCTGGAAACGTCTATATTTCCAGAATGGCCGCGCGACTCGTGGTGCTCTAGTCATTAAATCTGATGATGTTGACTCTCCGACTCTAGAAAAATTTAGACAGGAATTTCAGGCTTCTATCAATGGTGTTCAAAATTCATTCAGAACTCCTCTCATGGGCATTTCGCCCACGGAAAGTATTGATTGGCTATCATTCGCTAATGATAAAGCCGATGATTCCTTCGAATTCATTTACGATCAAATCGCTCGTAATATTTTGGCTACATTCCAAATGTCGCCAGATGAACTTCCAGGATATGGTCATTTAAGTAAAGGTAGTAATAGCCAGACTCTGAGCGAATCTAATAATGAATTCAAACTTGAAGCGGCTCGTGATTCCGGATTGGTTCCATTATTACAACATTTTGAGACTTTTTTCAATCAACGACTAATTCCAATCATCGATCCAATCCTATCTAAGATCGTGGTCCTAAAATTTGCGGGATTAGATGCCGAAAGCAAAGAACAAGAAGCTACCCGTCTACAGCAGGAAATGCCTACCAGCCTAAATTACGATCAAGTTTTACATCAGGTAGACAAAGATCCAATCGGTATTGGCATGGGTGGTGAATTTCCGTTCAATGAGAGAATTCAATTACTTATAGATAAGTATCTAGATGTAGGACAAGCTAAAGGAAGATTCTATAATAGTCCTGCAGCATTCGTAGACCCTATGCTCAGGTTTAAACGAGATCCTTTTAGCTTGCAACAATTGCAGCTTATGGCTCAAGTCGCTCCAAATGCAGTAGCTGCCATGTTTGCTCCTAGACCTATGGCTATGGATATGCTACATATGGAACTTGAAGATATGTTATGTGAAGATGAGGACGAAGAATAATGCGTAATCAAGACTGGAAATTAAAATATCAAGATTTGAAGCTCAAATTTCACGATGCTGTAGATGTTGCCTTTCGCCTAGGATATGAAGCAGGAGCACAGGGCGCTCAACTACAACAGGTACAGCAAGATCAAGCCGCTGCGGAACAACAAGCCGCTATGGGCCAAGATGGGCAACTATCCGGAGATTCCGGACAGTTCGGACAAGATGGTTCAGAACTCGACCAGCATATTGGTACACTAGAAGGTATGCTTGGACAGGCTAAACCAGGATCTATTGAACAAGAAGGTCTTAAGAAATCTTTGAATGAAATTAAGGCTATCAAATCGAATATGAAACAAAAATATGAGCTTCGAAAGTCAGAAGAAGCTATTAAAGCTATCGGTAAATCTGTAAAGCCTCCCTTTACATTAAGCAAGACAGCTACTAATAACCTCAGTGATCATGGTAAAAAAGCTCTCAATGATCAGGAAAAGATTGTTGACGATTTGATGAAGAGCTTTGAAGAAGAAGAAAAGAAAGCTACTGAATCTATTACCAAGACTTTGGATTTTGAACAGATCCTCAAAGGTTAATATATGTATGGCGTGTCCTCTAGCGGCAAAGAGGCTATTGAGATCGCCGTACATAGAATGTTTGATGCCTTAGCCTATAAACTTTTAGGCAATATACCTAAGCTGCGCAATAAATCACCCTTTTTTGGCTCGTCTCCAGAAATGAGCTTGGCACATATCTTTATACAGGCATTGGGAGGTAAAGAGCCCAATCATATCCAGAGAGATGTACTGAAAAGTATTTTAAATTCATCTTATGGATACATAGAAAGTCTCAAAAATAAGACTGGATCTAATATTGCAGAGGCTGTAGATGCTTTGGTCAAAGAAGCTAAGCTTCAAAATGGTCGTGTAAGCTCCGCACAAATCACGGAAGTTATTTCCACAGAAATGGATAAGGCTCAATCCCATCTTAAGACGATTGCTGAAGCCGAAACCACTAAGACTCGAAATATAGGTCACATGACCGATATCATAGGTCAGGCGCAAATTCAAGGCATTGATGATCCTACAGTATTTTTTATAGTAGTACGAGACGGTCTACTATGTAATGAATGTAAGCGCTTACATATGCTAAGTGATGGCATTACGCCAAAAGTTTATAGGCTTTCAGAGCTTTCTATGGGATGGCATAAAAGAGGAGAAGATCGTCCTTCTGCTTGCGGAGAACATCCAAATTGTAGATGTAGTCTAAGTCATCTACCTAAAGGGTGGGGTTTTAAAGGCGGATTTGTATCCTTTATTTCTCTGGACTGGGATGAATATCGTTCTCAGCGAGAAGATTAATAAGAAATATTGTTTTCGACAAGAAAGTCAATAAACTCTAAAATCTTTTTCTTCAGATTTGACATTGGACGTGCAATCCCACGAGTCCATCTTTCAACTGTTGATTCTGCCACTTTGAACTCTTGAGCTATTTTTGATTTAAACCCGAAACAAATAGTAACCGATATCTTATTTTGAAAATCTTTATCTTCCATAATTAGTTATGTTTTCATTCGTAAGAGTTTTCCGATACTGGATCCAACCATGAAAATTGCCAGAACGAGCAGTGGCATCCCCAATAGCCATAGCTTGGTGTTCGGCTGGACTGGCATGTATAGGATTGCCAGCAAGTAACCGATCGTATAGTTGTAGATCTTGTTCAGGAGTGCTTTTAGTTCCATCATGATTAAGATAGGATGCCCTAGCACATCTGGCAACAGACCGCTTAATAAAAAAATCCATAGGTTCGAACGGATTTTCAATACCATCCATTTCAGTAATGAATGGAAGATGCCATTGGCCCGATTCTAGTTTTGTAGGGTTAGTAGAATAATAAGCGTCATACATTTTTGCAGCTAAAGCATGGATTTCAGGTTGGGCATCTCCATGAATACGGAGTCCAAAAAAATTGTCCCAATCAGTCGAAGTTACAATAACTTTTGTCCACGAATACGGTTCTAGAATTCTATTGGCATATTGTTTTGCTATACCTAAGGCTACCATTATTTCCGCCTGTTTGACAGCAGCATCTCTGGCTTTTAACCAAACAGCCTCTGCCTTTTGTTGGTCTTCTGCACTTAAAGCTTCGCCACCTTGCATGCCCTTAGAATTTTTGTTAAAGGAGATTGGAATAAATGGAGTATTTTTGACCATTTCTATATGTTTAGAAACGGGTATCGCCCTACTTGAAGAAGCATTCCTAGAAAATACTCTGTGAGTGTTGAATTCTGGTAAAATGAATCTAGGAAAAGTTACTACGAATGTAGTTAAGCGTATACCAGAAGGCGCCAAAGAATCGCAGATAATCTCAGCCTTTGTTTGCATTTAATTTCTCCCTAAATTTTAATTCTGTCATATCTCTTTTTGATGAATTACACTTAACACAAGCCATAACTAGGTTAGAACTAGAATGGAGACCTCCTTTATTTAAGGAAATTCTATGATCAGCGGTTCTTTTCTCAAAAGAGGTTATCAGATTGCAGTAATAACATACTGATGTAGAATAAAGAGATTCTAAAAAACTATCAGTTACTGTTTTATCAGAGACAGTTTTTATGATTCTTTTTCTATCTCTCTGATTTATGCGATGAGATGTTCTCCATCTTAGTCGATTTTTGTCCCTATATTTTTGAGTTGCCTTTTTAGCCTTTTCCGGATCGTTGTACTTAGTACTGATACACGACCTACAATATGTTGCTAATCCCCCTAAACCTCTTTTACACGGAGTAAATCCCCCAAAATCTTTAAAAATCTTACATTCCATACAAAGTTTGTTATTGTCAACAATCTTGGATAGATCTCTAGGCTTAATGCCTATCGTAGCCCTTCTATTCTTTTCCGATAATGTCTTGCACGCCCTGCATTGTCCAGAGGGACGACCTTTTCGGAATTGATAGTCTGTGTCTGGCTTATTTTTATTACATTTAGAGCATGATCTCATATACTTAAGATTATTATGGTGGTTTTAGCTTCAATCATTTTTTTGCCACCCTAATGAAAGGGGGAACGTTCATCCTAATCTCCGGATCTGGATTGTTTCGAATTTGTTCCCAATGAGATTTACATAGATATAGGTTATCTTCTTCAATTAAACGACGTACTGGTACTTTGAGTTGTTTTTCATATCCCACTTTATTTTTTGATGCACAGTCATCACAAACTCCAATTTCAGTTTCAGGTCCTACCCAATAGTATTCTCCGAACAATTTTCGTTTAAAATTAAATAAATGATATTGAAATTCTCGTACTGGATGAAAACCTTTAAAATTCTTAAGTCTCATTTTTGCCACCTTTAATGAGTTTGAATGATACACCATGTTCTACTTCAAGTTTCTGACCCTGTATATTTGGAGTATTCTGATAACTAATTTCATCCATACTATCTGCTACCTCTTGTAGACTCTGCTGTATGGTCTTACGGGGACCCCAAATCCAAAGGAAGAAATCTTTAGTCTTATTCCACATTTAATTAAGGGTCTCATTACCCTGAACCAAGTTCTTTCCTTGGGTCTTATTTTTGAAATCTTGTTCGTCCTCAAGATCCTTATCAATTTGGTTCCAATAATCGTCTAATTCTGTTAGGCACTTCACAAAATTTCCCATATTCTTCTTATTGATTTCGACCGTATCGAAAGCTCTAAAAGATACATTTTGGTCATTTCTGATAGACACAACATTCTCAAAATATTCGTAAAGTTCTACAACTCCATGACATGCCGCAATATCTACAATTTCTTCTTCTGATTCTGGCTCTACATTTGCTGGAATACAGTCCTCGGCATTTAGGCAGTCCAAGATAAAGAGGAACCTAACCCCATTTTTGGTCTCAGATACCTTAAGGTCCACGATATTTCTAACCGCACCGTGGATAAGATGGGATAGCTGCGTTTGAGATAGACTTACTTCTTCAGATTTGCGAGGTTTCGTCTTTTTGGCCATTTTTACCATCCTAGCTTCTTAGCAAATTCATGACAGGTATCTTCTGGATCAAAACGAAGCCTTTCAATTTCCTCAATTAGCTCCGAAACTTGTAGATTATCAGCATAATGTCCATAAAACTTAGCCTTTGCTTTGAGTAGGTTTAGTCCCTCTTGAGTGGAGATGTCGATTTTCTTACCCATATTACACCCTCTAAGAAGAGAAGTAAAAACCCAATATAAACATGCCAATGTGCGGAACTAGGGTCTTAATTGATTCAAAAACCAACTCTGTTCCGCCTTTAACCATAATAACCTCGGCTACGCAACTTAGCAAGTAAATAACGCCTAGGAAGATAAGAATGTATTTGGGGAAGTTATCGGTCATTTCTTAGCTCCTTGATCTACCCATTCAATGATTAAGCCCCTCTCTTCTTGTGGGATGGCTGTATCTGGTGGCATTGACTTATCTAACATCTTAGTTTTAATCATAACCCTATGACTATATGCGTTCTCGTAAACTTGCCAATTTTTGTCACCTAGATAATCATGACAACGGGAACATCTATTTTGGAATAAGGGCCTGACATTCCTGGTATAGGTGACATCGCCACCATTTGCTGAAAATAAGAATGCAATTAAGCCTATTTCAATCATTCTTCCTCTCTAATTCTAAGACCAACGGGAAAACGAGGTACGCCTTCTTTGCCGGTTAATCCTTGGTATTGGACTGTGAGTCTTTTTCCTTCCCAGAGACTGTGGTTTTCAAAGTAATCTCGAAGCCTTTCTGTTTCTCCTGACATCTTAGCGCGAAACGTGGTCTCATTAGCCATTCTACAAACGAAGGCCCCAACGTGTCCCGCAAGTTTTCCACGGCCTTCTTCAATTCCGCATATTTCAAATTCCGCATCTTCAAATTCCTTTACTTTGATTAGGTCTGATGATCGTTTATTGACGTATAAGCCGGCTGAATTTCTCAAAATGGCGCCCTCATATCCGAGACCTCGAAAGCTGTTAAAATAGTCTATCACAGCGTCCTCATTAAAAACTACAGGAGTTTCTACTCTAACTAATGGGGTATTTACCTCGCTTAGCTTCCAATGGGTGAAGACGTACTCTAACTCTATCTTTCTGCTCTCAAAATTATTGGAATTAACTAAATCGTAAATATGATATTGAACGTCAGCACATTCTGCATCTGGCTCTTCTTGTCTCACTAGATGGACAATATGCTCAAAATTATCTTTGAAGTTATGATTATACAATTCACCATCGAAAGTAATGGTCTGTTTGAGGCAAATCCTCTCTAGCTCTTCCACGATATGTGGACAACTAGTAATAGGCTTCCTGGTTCTGGACCAAAGAGTGCATTTGCCGTCTTTTACAATAGCAATACATCTAATACCATCGAGTTTTGGCTGAACATAACAGGGATATTTGATCTTATGCCCCTGTTTCTCAAACGTATGGGCTAGCATAGGAACGATGCCGCCTTGGATAAGGTCGTCGAGTTCGCCCTTTTCAGCCATTTCTAGAGATTCTACGTAACCAGATTTCTTCTTTTTCTCCCACTTAGCTTGAGCCTCTACCACCGCTTGCTCATAGGGAGTAGTTTCGTTAGCTTTACCGATATTTTTGCCCTTTTCGATAACGTCCATAGTAACTTGTGGGGAATCTGTGCCAAGTTGCCCATGGGTAATGTCGATCTGCCCAACTAGATAAAACTCTTCGTCATCGGAGATTTCTCCATCAATAGCCTCGATATCCCAATATTGGATAGCGCCCGTATTGGTTTTCTTATATAGCCTAGGAAAATTTTTCATATTAACTCCATTTCGTCCATTTCCTACAAAAGAACATATGTGCCCAAGGGAAAGAGGTAAACTTAGCCCCGCACTCACACCCCCCAGTATCCTCTTTGAACATATCAGTCCACAAAGGGCAAGTCACGTCAAAATTTGGATCATAGCTTTGCAGCTCTGAATAGTTTAAGATCATATCCACATTGCCGGTAAGATCCTTGTCATAGGTGACCCACTCATAGTTTCTACCTAGGAACTTTATGAGATGGGGGAAATTGTCAAAAGAATCCCACCAACTCACTATTTTAGGATCAAAAGTTCCAAATTGAACGGAGAGCCTCATACCTTTACTCCATATATAGGGACAATCTTATACCTATAGTTTTCAAATGTAAAGGGGAATTTTATGGATATTGACTGGACTGACCCGCTAGCACCCATCACGACGCATTTCCTTGTTGGAGACGCTATCACTTTGCATGCCTGGAATCGATTAGCCAATGAATCTGACGGGTTGACAGACGACGGAAAAGCTGCCCTGATTACCCTTTGTCAGAAGATGGAAGAAATTAGGGCTTTCCTGGGATGTCCTCTAAATATTCACTGCATGTATCGGTCCCCAGACTATAATGCCCAAGTAGTTAAGGCCATTCCTAATGATGTTCATGCCCAATTCCTAGCGGCGGACTTCGACGCCTCACCTTATATGACGATAGACGAGATCCATACAAAATTGGAGCCAGTATTAGAGCAGTACGGGGTCCGCATGGAACAAAATACGCCAAGTTGGGTACATCTGGACTTGCATCCGGTCGTACACGCTAGATATTTTTTGACTTAATGGTGGAGGATATCCTTTTACGCCATATACACTGCCAAAACACCCGCCACAAACTTTTAATGAGTGTTCCCCCTAGTCTTACTAGGGCAGATCAGGCGAACATGGCCCAGATTCGGTGTCATTTCACCGAAACCCTACTTTCCTACAAAGCAGCCCTTTCGACATCGCGCACGTTCCGATAGGAAACATTGTTTCGCCCGTTTGCGCTTGGAAGGAACACTCAGAAATACTATATCATGAATCATAAAAATAAGTCAAGGAGAAACTTGCAAATCACATATTGTATCAATATATTGTCCTATCGGTAAATTGCAGTTAACTAATTGGTATTGAACGCCATTCATAGTAAATGACGCTTGTAGTTGTTCGCCAGTGTTACAGACGATGTGAACTTGACCATTGGGGAGTAGATCTAATGTGCGAATTGGAGGCACCGTCAAAGAAATACCGAAACTTGCACTAGAGGTTAAAACATAGAGTGTGTTAAACATAAACTCCTTAAAATTGAGGACCACGTTCTGTATCATCCCGGATACAAGGCTCATGTCCGCGCCTAAGCTATTGTAATGGGTCGGTCGCTACTCCGACGAAAGACAGTGAATATCAATCTAACCTGCACATGATATCCTGGGAAGTTCGGTCACGATGGTAAATGCCCGCATTGTAGGCCCATCAGGTCTTCTTGGACGCATTCTGTTACCAGAATAGAACCCTCAACAATCGTCTTTAGTCCCATTTTCTTGCGTGTCTCTATAAAAGGATCCCTAGGTTTATCCGCTACCAAATTAGGGTCAAAAGAAGGGCTAGGGTTATCCTAACCTAATTTGTTGCTTTCCACGCCGCCATTACAAATACGACTTTACCATAAGGATAAAGGGAGTCAAGGACTATTTCATATTCCGGAAAATAGACACATTTGTCGATATTTAGGATTATGTATTTGGTTGCGGGGTCACCACTCGCAGATGACAATGTTGACGTTATGAGCGTCACGAGATACTATTTCTCCATCCCCGCGATATTATTTTTTAACTAACTCTTTTAAGGCCTTTTCATGAATTGGCATGAGTTTTGCTCTAATTTTTTCAAATACAGATAAATCTTCACCTAAAGAAGAATGCTCGATAGCCTCATGCCCATACTCGATTGCATCCATAAGCCATTTTACCGATTTCTCGTCGATAGCTCTCTTATAGGCGTCTTCGGCCCTTGAAGCCCATTTTTCAGCAGTCTCTTTTTGGATATCTTTTAGGGATTTATCGTCTAGTTCAGACTTCTTCATGGGCTTATGGTTAAGTCCCATATAAACGACATCTGGTCCACCGGGAGTCCAATTCTTTTCCCTCTTGTGTTCTTTAAAGCCATGTTTTGGATAAAGACTGTTTGTTAAGTATCCCTCGAAAGCATCTAGCTTATTTCCGCCTGCCTTTTTTGCATGCTGTACGAGTTGATCGCCTCTTTTTTTCTCTGTACTGAATAAGCTAACGATGTCGCCATCAGGCTTAACTGCGAATCCACTTTTCTTGTCAGGATGGAGAAATGTCTTCATTTTAGAGTATTCATGCGGCTCGTACAAGTGGGTGAACTCTTTAACTTGAGGATTAGAGTTTCTTGCATTTGTGAGATGCTGATGAAATTCATCATGATGCGCTGGAACGTGTTCTTGAGTTTTTGGAGTTTCTGATTTACCAAAAATTAAGTTTTCCAGAGACTTTTCAAAATCAATACTCTTCTTCAAAGCCAAAGCGCGGCCTAATGCCTTAATTTCGCCCATAGCAAGATGTGGCATTCTAGCGGACATAAACTTTTCAAATTTTTCTTTATGCGGCCAGTTTTCATAATCGTCTTTTGCTTGTTTATTCCAGTCCTTCTTTGCGGGCCTAGAACCACGATCTTCTACTTGATAGGCAGCACCATTTACCAATGTACCGGGGGCGGCATTGTAGCTACCAGCAGTAATGGCTTTTTTCAATGGATTGATTGGACCGAACTTAGGGGGAGCGCTTGTAGTTTTTACGCTAGTAGGCGATACTTGATCTTTTGGCGGATATTTACTTCCAGGAACTTGGGCCTTTTTAAGATCCGATTTACCCAATAAAGATTCTGAAGAAATATTGTGCATTTTAGGAGCAAAAATAGTTTTATCGCTAACAGCGCCCATATACTTCTTAGCGTGAGCACCGGCTTCTTTAGAAGTACCGAAACTTCCTTTTACGCCACCAACACCAGCTAATTTACCTTGATGTTTAACGTGGAATTCACCAGAAGGTTGTTTTTGAATCGAAACAGTACCATGTTCAGGATGATTATAGTGAACTGAATCGCCGGAAACTTTGCCTGCGGACCAAGCGGGCTTTTCGGATTTACCTAGGTCGGGTTTGGGCATTTGCTTTATTTCAGATTGAACTTTGCTATGAATCTTTTTTGCTCTATCTGTCTCGCCATCTCTAGCGCGAATTCCAGCAGAACTTTGTCCTTGACCTTTGGGATTATCAATGGCATAAGGTTGATGGACGCCCTTTTCTTGAAGCCTTACGTACCCTTCAGAAGCGGGGGCGGCTTGTTGATGAGGAACGCCCCAAGTCTTCATCTTACCTTTTTCGTTGTAGTCTCCAACTCTTAAGTGCCTTCCTTCTCTAGCCTTAATCTTTTCGGCTGGACTTTTACCCTCATCAACTTTGGCTTTATGCAGATCGCAAAGTCCAGAGGATTCTTTTTTGGCCAAGAAATCGCCGTATAGCTTTTCGCCTTGATCAGTCTTAAATAGGGTAATAGCTTCTTGTCTGCTTTTAAAAATAAAATTGAAGTCATCATCAACTTGAGATTTTTGTTTTTCCTCTAAGAGTTCAGCAGTACATAAGCTATTACATGGAGAGCTTGTTAGGGTAACTTTACGAGCAATACTACGGGTGATCAACATCGCTTTGCGAGTATTTGGGATCTCACTGCCTTCAACACTGAATCCAAGAATAGCGTTGGCGTTCTGACCCTTCTTATCGTGGTCGTAACGGAATAGACCAGCAGCATCTTTGCCAGACTGGCAATAGTCGTCCAAGAGTTCAGCCGTAATATATACGAAGGGAACTTTACATTTATTCCAAAAGTAAGACTCATGCTCATTAGAGCAGTCTTCTTTTGTAAAGATTTTTTTGGCGGTTAGGATTTTACCACAGATCTGGCCAGGAACATCGGATTTATGTTCGTAGTTAATTATTCCTGTTTTAGCCAAAGACGTAATATCGAGACCTTTGATGTCTACGATCTCGCCTGACTTATCGAGTGCTTGGCACGATGCGATTCCATGACAAAAGGTGCTCAAAGTGATTTCTCCCTAATAGGATAAGATTGGGCTAATAGCCTTTATAGATTTTATCATGAAATCGATATCATAGGTGCTTCTACTCAACTAATTGTTTTTATTCATTTTTTTTTAAATGACGCAATCGTTAATATAACCACAAGGTTAGCCGCATTAAGACTTAGTCTGCGGTAAGTACGTACTAACTAGATAATTTTACAGGAGAATTTTTACATGCTCTACTCAATTGATCACTGCGTTGGCGTCGCCCGCGACTTTTCAGATCGTCTCACCATGCGCATGAAGAACAGCACGACCATCAATACGGTTCGCCAAACACAAGATGAATGGGGTTACCCAGTAGTCATTCTATCGCATAATGCGACTGAAACCGAAGGCAATCCTGTTATTTGGGTTCGTTTCACGAACCTTTTCGAAGAGAGCGGATCTCCTGAAGCGTCTCCTGCTGGCGCTCCGATCGACATTTTCGGCAATGCAACGCTTCCTTTCACGCCAACTATTGGTCAAGTCGCTTATGAATTGACCAGTGGCGGCGCTCCAGAACCTACGACTGGGGATTATTCCACGGTTCTTTTTGAAATGGCTCGTACTGGTTGTGTTGTTCAGCAATATGCTCAGCCAAATGGTACCGCCGTTACGGAAGCGAGTATTACTTCCGGCAACCTCGTTCAGGAACTCAAAGACATTGATTGGGGTTATAAGGGTAACAGCTAATCGTAACCATCGAAAATATAGGAGATTACGATTATGTATTATACAGAAGAACAGCTTAATAGCTTGATTGCAGACGTGGAGAAAGAATTCACGTCTCATCTTGCTAAAGCTGAGAAGTCTTTCGGACTCGCAAAGTCTGAAGACGATCAGCCCGATCAGAAGAAGGTCAACGGCGCCGCCGATGACAAGAAAAATAGCGCCAAAGACGAGAAAACTAGCGCTAGCGAAAACAAAGATGGTGGCAAAGCTGATGATAGCCATAATGCCGCTAAGGATGAAAAGCAAGAAGACGGAGACGCTAAGAAAGAAGCTTCCCAGGATAAATCTGGTAAGCCTATTGAAGGCGAAAAGGCTGGCGATAAGGGCGTAGACGATCAACATCAGCAACAGGATGGTGCTAAAGAAGGCCAAGCTGATGAAGGTCATGGATATGACGACGAAGACATGGATCATATGCATCAGATGTACTCTTCGATGTCAAAGCCTGAGTTGAAGGCTCACCATGACACGATTCGTAAATGTCTAGAAAGTCAAGGAATGGCCAAATGTGAAGATGGCATGGCCAAGGCTGAGATGGAAGACGGCGCTAAAGACGCTGAAGGCTATCGTCCAAACGGCGGTCCTCACGATGGGGAAGCGGCTAAGTCGAAGACTGCTCCAGCCAGCGATGATCAAGCTCTAGAAAAGTCTGAAAAAAACATTGATGAAGTAGCCCTACTCAAGTCCGAACTCGAAGCTGTTAAGGCCAAGAGCGTAGAAGAAAAACAGAACTTGGAAACGGCTCTACAGAATTTCTTGACTAAATTTGTTGAGAAAACCGCTCCTGCTGGGAAAGCTATCACGAGCTTGGATATCATCGCTAAAACCGAAGATTCCAAAAACGAGAAGGTCCTAACTAAGAGTGAAATCGATGCGAAGCTTCTAGCTAAGTCCAGAGACAGTTCTACTTCGACGGATGACAGAAAAGCTATTAACAGTTACTACTTCAGTAAAAACTACGAAAGTGTACGTCACTTGCTTTCATAAGCAATCGACAAAATTTAGGAAAACAAGGAGATATATATGGTTCTACAACAGCTACAGTCACTTATGAAGGCCTTGGAGGCGGGTTCTTATAACGCCGCTCCAAGTACGTTGGTACAAGGTGCCGCGTACCAAATCGAAGATCTCTCGCCTGTGATGGTTAACGTCACTGCCGCAGAAGAGACCATCAAACTGCAGAAGATGCTCGATGTGCGTTCTTGCAAGAGCAACCTCTACCAGTATGATCGTAAGTTATCGGTTGGCCGTTTCGGCGGTTCAGCTGCTTACGAAGGCATGCTCGGCGCGAAGAAGACTGGTCAAGCTGCCCGTCTCGTTGTGCCAATGGCATACTACGTCGATACGCGCGAACATTCGCTAGTAGCGAATGCCGTTGAGACGTTCGATAAGGTGACTGCTGAAGAGCGCCAGGCTCAAGACGCGGCCCTCAACCTTGCTCAGGACATCGAGTTTGACAGCTTCGCTGGTAACTCCGATTTCTCAAACCAAGGCGTTTTTGACGGGAACCCAGCGTTAGTTCCGGCTCTTGCCAACATGCGCGGTGTGGACCTCCAGGTTCGCGCTTCGGATTACGAACGTAATGGGCAGGACCTCATGTTCGCCTCTTACGGTTCAAGTGCAACGGTCGTGTTCTCTGCTGGTGGCGCTGCTCTAACGCAGTCCCTCATCGAAGACATCTCAGTTCGTTCTGCCCTTAACATGGGTCGCGCGGACAAGTTCATGCTTGATCCATCCTCACTCTCGGCTTATAACAAGATCAGCCAGGCCAAGGAACGTATCGTTCTCGCTGGTAGCCCACAAGAAGCGACTGGTTCGCATCTAAGAACGCAATGGACTTCAAGCGGCGCGATTTCTTTAGAAATGTCGCAATATCTAAGAAAACAGATCAACCCAATCAATCAGTCGATCCAGGGCGCTCCTACTCAGCCAACCCTAGCTTCTGCTGACGGTGGCGCTGCTGGTTCACTTCTACAGGCTGCTGCGTATACCTACGCTGTTGCTGCGGTGAACGGCTTTGGCGAAGGCCCACTCTCGGCTTTCTCCACGGTTACCCCTGCTCTCGCTGGTAACAAGGTTACCCTCACGATCGGTGCCGCTGCTGGCGCTCTTTACTACAGGGTATATCGCACGGCGGCTGGTGTGGCTGCGACGGTTTCTCCTGGTGTTCTCTTCATTGGGAATATCGCGGCTACTCCTGCTGGCGCAACGTTCACAGACCTTGGCAACAGGGCTCCAGGCTCGTTGACGGGTTTCTTGATCCAGAAAGACACGATGCATCTCGGCGAGCTAAGTGGCTTTAAAAAGCTACAGCT
>QGNH01001330.1_pt1 | contig 30833 bp, 45 predicted proteins | sample 1735481 | NCBI WGS metagenome assembly QGNH01 (sample SAMN09239004, study PRJNA386568) | Viral metagenome, whole genome shotgun sequencing project. | reverse complement strand
CGAATCCTCGTGCACTGCTTCGCCGAATGCGCCGCGCTCGATGTGCTGCAGGCGGTCGGTTTGGACTTCGCCGATGTCTTTCCCGAACGACCGCGCACCCATCACGTTCGCGGCCAGCGAAAACCGTTCAGCGCCCTGGATGCGCTCACGTGCTTGACCCAAGAATCCGCGATCATCGCGCTTGCCGCGAGTGATCTTGCGCTCGGAAAATCACTCGAACCCGCCGATGCTGAACGTGTGGCCTTGGCCGCCGGTCGCATCGCCTCAGCTCTGGAGGTTTGTCATGCATGATCCGATCGCCCGCATCGATGCGTACCGCGCCAAACGGGTCGGGGAAATGCTCGTTAGCGGGGAAGCTGAATCTTTCGACGGCGCCCCGCACGATGCGCTCCTCGATCTCACGCCCTTGGATGGGCCGGCGTTGATCACGCAGTTCGAGGCCAAGAATCACCGCTACGCGACGGCCCCGTTTGACCCCGAGGGCAAGATGCTCCGGTTTTATCCGGGCGGACTCACCATCTGGTCGGGCTTTCCGGGAGCTGGCAAGACCACGCTGCTGCGCCAGTTCATCTGCCACACCCTGCATCGGGGATCGTCGGTTTTTCTAGCCGCGCTCGAGGAGGACCCGCGCGATGTGCTGGTGCGCCTGTGTGCCACGGCCGCGGGAACCATGCACCCGAACGGCCATCAGATGCAGTGGTTCATCGACGCCTATGGGAAACGCTTTCGGCTCTGGGGCGTGATTGGATTGGCGCAGCATCTGAAACTTCTGGGAGTTGCGCGCAAGCTCGCAAGCGAAGGGGTCAGGCATGTCGTGATCGATTCGCTCATGTGCTTGGATGTGAGCAACGATGACTTCGAGGCGCAACGGCAGTTCGCGAACTTAGTCGCAACCACGGCACGCGCCGCGAAGATCCACATTCACCTCGTGGCCCACCCCAGAAAACTCGTGCGCTCGGACCAGGAGTTGGACTTGAACGATGTCGCCGGCGCCCGCGAATTCGGCGGCATGGCGGATAACGTGATCTTCATCCGCCGCGATGCCAACCGCACGAGCTACGCGAACAACGCCGATGTCACGCCGATGTGCATTTCGATCAAGAAACAGCGGCATTTCAACGGCGCGTTAGGGGACTGTGAGGGCTGGTTTCAGCGGCCCTTACGACAGTTCTCCCGAGAGCAATTTATCGATCATCCGGTGCGCTATCTGCCGGAGGATGCGTTCGAGCCTTTCACACATCACGGAGACACCCATGCTCACCCTTAACCGCCGCAATTGCCTGTTGGGTTTGAAATCCTCCACCGACGGCAAGGAGGTCGACGGCACCGAAGTCAAGCTCCTGACCTTGGAACTCGAAGACATCCCGTTGGAGAAACGCGAGCTCTGCGCGCTCTTAGGCGAACCCCACGCCTGGAATGTGCTCTACAACAACGTGAGGCCCCCCGAGCCGTACCTGAAATGCTTGAAGTCCCTGGAGCTGCGCGCCGCGGTCGAGGGTGCCGCGGTGACGTTGGTGTTCGGCGTCGATGAAAGTTCGGTCGCCATGACCAAAGTGAAGCTCTCAAAACTCAAGCTCGAATTGAAATCAGGCGGCGTGACGAACTTGAGTTGCAAAGTGACCGCCGCGCCCGCGCTCGATGCCACCTTCGCGCAGCTCTTGGAGCATCTGGGCAAAGGGATTGAAGTCGAGATGCGCTTCGAGCCGGATGGGCAGCAGCAGGATCTGCCCCTGAATCGCTTCAGCGCCGAGAGCCCGCCAATGCAACCCGACGACGGCGATGAGGAGGATGCGGAGAACGCCACCGGGAAAGCGAAGCGCAAACCCCCGAAGCCGCGAGCGCGCAAACCCGCGAACGGCCATCCGACCCACTGACATGGCCGCGGCGTTCAAGTTAAAGGCGCTGATCCCGACCGAGGGCGATGAATGCCAGAACCTGTTGCAATGGGCCGCCGTCACCAAACACCAGGGCCGGCGCTTGTCGGATCTCCTGATCATGATCCCGAATGGCGCGGTCTTAGCCGGGGATGCGAAACACCGCGCGATGCAGATGAACCGCATGAAGAAACTCGGGTTTCGGGTGGGGGTGAGCGATTACTTTCTGCCCGTGGCCGCAGGCGCCTATCATGGCCTGTGGCTCGAGATGAAGCGCACCACGCGCGGCGTGTTATCGGACGCCCAGTTGGACTTCCACGCCGACATGCGCACGCAAGGGTATGCCACCTGCGTGAGTGTCGGCTGGGAGCAGGCCACCCAGGCGCTGAAGCGCTATCTCGGTGCGAGCGTCCCGCAATGAGCGTACAAGCAAAGCCTATGCCGTTAAATCAACTGCTCGCCGGCTTCAAGCCGAAACCCAAGAAGGCCGAGTCCAAGCCGCGCTTGGCGTCCGGCTACGCTGAGGCGAAACGCGCCGCAGGGAAGCGTTAGATGGCCGCGCAGCCGCGATTCACTCCCTCCCGCGCGGCGCGCGGCGTCTCGATGAGTGTCGAGACGGTGGACTTCGTGCCCGCCGACTGTGCACTGCGGCCGTTGCGCGATCAGATGATCGTCGAGCCGCTGGACGTCGTGCACTCGCGGATTCTCATCGTGTACGTGGAGACCAAACCCTTGCGTGGCACAGTGCGCGCCGTGGGACCCGGATGTTACCCGAAGCGCTACGATCACCCGGACAAGGCCAAGCGCACCAAGATGTGGGACTCGATGGCGTTTCGCCCGACCGTCACGCGGGTGGGCGACATCGTCCAGTTGGGCGGCATCGCGTGGGGCGGCTTTGCCTTCGAGGGCTTCTTCTGGGGCGATACCTACTGCATCCACTGCCGCGAGGAGGATGTGTGCGGGATCGAGCTTTGATTTACATTCAAAGGAAATCAAATGGCGAGTGGCGGCTCGAGAGCGGGCGCGGGGCGACCCAAAGGACGCAGCAGCGGCAAAACGGCGGCGCGCCTGGCGGCCATCGAGGCCGCTGGCATCTCCCCGCTCGACTACCTCCTGATGGTCATGCGGGATGACCGGGAGCCCAAAGCCGTGCGGCTCGATGCGGCGAAGGCCGCGGCCCCGTACGTGCATCCGAAGCTCGCAAGCACGATCCTGCGCGGCGATCCCGCAGCGCCCCTCATCGTCTCGACAACAGATGGCAAGCTATGAAAAAAACCGAATTCGCCAAACCCGCCTACTCCGTCGCGATGAGCGAGGAGACGGGCTGCATCGTCATGGTCAAAACCGTGGGCCGCGAGGTCACCGTGATCGGCTCATTGACCCACGAGGCGAGCATCAAGTTCGCCGACGGCGTACTCAAATGGATCCCGGAGGCGCTGCGCAAGCCCGAGCCCGATGCGGATAACATCAACTCGACCCTGATCAACTGATGTTCGCCCTCACCGCCAAACAGGAGGAGGCCAATGCGCTGCTCGCCTCCTTAGCGCAGCACCTCATGCTGTTCGGCGGTTCCCGCAGTGGCAAGACGTTTGTGATCGTGCGCGCGATCTGCCTGCGCGCCCTGAAGGCAGCGGGTTCGCGCCATGCGTCCTTGCGTTATCGCTTAGGCCACATCAAAGCCTCAATCGTCATGGACACCTTCCCCAAGGTCATGAAGCTGTGCTTTCCGGGGCGCGAGTACGAGCTCAACAAGTCGGACCTCTATGCCAAATTTGCGAACGGCTCGGAGTACTGGTTCGGCGGCCTCGATGACCACGAGCGGGTCGAGAAAATACTCGGAAACGAGTACGCGACCATCCACTTGAACGAGTGCAGCCAGATCCCCTACTCCTCACGCAACATCGCCGTGACACGGCTGGCGCAGAAGGTCACGCAAACGGTCGACGGCGTGACCTCGGTGCTGCCGCTCAAAATGTACTACGATGAAAATCCGCCCGACAAAGGGCACTGGACCTACAAGCTCTTTGTCGCGAAGCAGGATCCCGAACGCAAGGGCTTCTTGCCCGATCCCGAACGCTATGCGGCGCTGCAGATGAACCCCATCGACAACGTCGAGAACTTGGGCGATGCCTACCTCGCGACGCTCCAAGGACTCTCCGAGCGCCTGCAGTCGAGGTTCCTGCATGGCCGCTTTCGCGAAACCGCGCCGAATGCCCTGTTCGTCGATGAGGTGCTCGACCGCTGGCGCCTGATCGATGAGGCGCTGCCTGAGATGCTGAGGCTCGTCATCGCGGTCGACCCCTCGGGGGCCGAGGATGATGCTAACGTCGATAACGATGAGATCGGGATCATGGTCTGTGGCTTAGGCATCGACGGCAACGGCTACGTGCTCGAGGACCTCACTTGCAAGGTGGGACCGGCGACCTGGGGCCGCATTGCGACCCAAGCGTTTGACCGGCACACCGCGGATCGCATCGTCGCCGAGGTGAACTTTGGCGGCGCGATGGTCAGAAACGTCATCCATACCGCCCGTCCCCGCACCCCGTACCGCGCAGTGACCGCATCGCGCGGCAAGGTGGTGCGGGCCGAGCCGGTCGCAGCCCTCATGGAGACGGGCAAGGTGCGCCTGGCGGGTGTGTTTCGCGAGCTCGAGGAGGAGCTCTGCGCCTTCACGACCCACGGCTACCTGGGCGAACGGTCACCGAATCGTGCCGATGCCATGATCTGGGGCTTCTCGGACCTCTTCCCCGAACTCCTCGCGGTCAAGCCCGACGCACCGCCGCCTGAGCCTTTGGAACTCCCCCGGCATCGCGGTCGGAACTCGTGGATGTACTCATGAGCGATCGCGATGCCGACTTCGATGCCCTCTCAGAGCGCGGCATCTTCGAGGAAGCCCGCGACCGCCTCGCGCTCTGCCTCGAGGCGGAGTCGGGCGATCGGGCGCGGGCGAAGCTCGCCGCGCGCTTTCGCGAGGGCTATCAGTGGGACGATCCGGTCGGCACCACCGCGAGCCAGGATGAACCCGAGCTCACCATTAACTTAACCGACGCGCTGGTGCGCCGCGTCGTGAATAACATCAAGCAGCAGCGCCCCCGGGGACACGCGCATCCGGTGGGAGATGGCGCCGAGGAGGACATCGCGGAGGTGATCAACGGCATCGGTCGGCACATCGAGACGCGCTCGGAGGCGGCCATTGCCTATGACACGGCGGCCGATTGCGCGGTGACCATGGGCTGGGGGTATTTTCGCTTAATTGCCGAGTACGTCGCCCCGGATGCCTTCGAGAAGGACCTGCGGATCCTGCCCATCCGCAATATCTTCACCGTCTACATGGACCCCGCCGCGATCATGCCGGCGGGCCAGGATCAGCGCTGGTGCCTGATCTCGACCAAGATGGCGCGCACCGAGTACCAGCGCCGCTATCCGCGCATGGACAACATCCAATGGGCCGACCGGGGCACCGAGGAGCGAACCGACTGGGAGGACCGCGAGGCGGTGCGCCTGGCGGAGTACTTTCGCATCACCGAAAAGAGCGAGAAGCTCTACCGGATCAAGGGCGCGAATGGCGAGGACTTCAGCCGCTTCGCCTCCGAGATGCCGAAAGAGCGGGCGATCAGCTTACGCGGCGGGAAGATCGTCGATGAACGCGACAGCTCGCGCCAACAGGTCGAGTGGTTTCGCTTGAACGGCACGCGCGTGATCGAGCGGGAGATCCTGCCCGGGCACTTCATCCCGATTTTCCGCACTCAAGGCTGCGTCGCCGACATCGACGGCAGAGTGTTCCGCCGCGGCATGGTCGAGAGCATGCAGGACCCGCAGCGCATGGTGAACTATGGGGAGGTGGCGAAGATCAAGCGCTTGGGCTTGGCTCCGAAAGCCCCATGGGTTGCCGCCGAGGGGCAACTCGATGGCCACCCGGAATGGCACCGCGCCAACACCTCGGCCTACTCGGTGCTCACCTATAAACCGGTGACTGTCATGACCGCGCAGGGCGAACAGGTGCTCCCCCCACCGCAACGTCAAGCTCCCGCGCAGATCGAGGCGGGCTTCACTGAGTTCGTGCAAGGCATGCGCACCAATCTGATGGCGGTCGCCGGCATGCCCGCAGAACCCGGGGCCGATACCCAGGGCACGGTGGTCTCCGGCAAGGCCATCCAAAAGCGCCAGGGGTACAGCGACCAATCGCATTTTCAGTACTACGACAATCTCACGCTCGCCGTGGCGCAATGCTGGCGCGTGATGCTCGAGTGGATCCCGCATTACTTCTCCGAAGAACGCTTGCAGCGCATCATCGGGGAGGACGGCACGCCTGAGATGGTGAAGATCAACACCCCGTCGGATGATCCCGGGGTCGCCGCGCTCAAGAATGATCTCTCGGTGGGGCGCTACGATGTCGTCATGGAGACCGGCCCCGGCTACGAGACCAAGCGCGAGGAGGGGGCGGAGAATCTCTTGAGCCTGCTCTCCGTGCCGGCATTGGCCGAGATCATCGCGAAGCAAGGCCCGGATCTCGTGTTCCGCTCGATCGATCATCCCTACATGCAGGAGCTCGCGGACCGGCTGATGGCGCAGACGCCCGACGGGCTCAAGAAGGTGCTGGGGTCTCTCTCAGGACGGGCCAAGAGCCTGGTGCAATCGCTCACCGCCGAGATCACGCAATTGAAGCAGGCCCTACAGGCGGCGCAAACGGAGATGAAGCAGGGCATCGCCAAAGCGCACCTTGAGGCCACCGTCAAAGCGCACGATGTCGAGGAAACCAACAAGACCCGGCGCATCGACACCATGAGCCGCGAACGCACCGCACTCGCGGTCGAGGAGATCCGCGCGGCGGGGAAGATCTTAGACACGCACGCGCAGGCCGGGCACGATGCACGGGCCGCCGATCGGCTGATTGAATCCGGCGAACGCGCCGAAGTGGGATGATGATTTTTTTAACCACCTCAAGGGGAATAGCATGAGCATTGCAGGCAAGTCTTTACCGATTGTTGACCTCTCCATTCCACTGCCCACGGTGCGCAAGGACGGCAGTGATCTCGCGCTCGCGGAGATCCAGAGCATCACCATCTTGCGCGATGCGGCAACCCTCTCGGTGATCGCAGGACCCTTCCAGAGCGCGACCGTGACCTTCACCGATGCCTCCCCGGCAACGGGGGATGATCTTTACAGCTACTTCGCCACCGATACGGGCGGGGTGCAGGGGGAGACCAGTGCGCCGGTATCGATCACCATCACCGGGGAGAAACCCAAAGCCCCGCCCGCGGCGAGCCTCATGAAGGCGGTGGCGAAGCGCGAACCCGCCGAGGACGCCGTGCCTAAGTATGCCGCTCAACAGGCGAAGAAGCCCCAGGAGTCGCGTCATGACAGTCACGGTGGTCGATAACACGGGGCTCGTCGAGTCCGTGCGCACGGGGAAAATCCCCGTGCCTGAGGGCATTGCCGAGGACAACGCGCGGCAGGCCGCGAAGCGCGAACCCAAAGGCGAGAGACCTGAATCGAAAGAGCCACCCAAACCGCTGGCACATGGGGCGGATGACCCTGATGATCTCGAGGGCGAGGACGGCATCACGCCTCGGCAAAAGCGGGAGTTCACCAAGGCGATGCTCGCGACCATCGCGAAGAAGCACCGCGCTCAAAGGGAAGCGGAGGAACTCGCGACCTCCGAGTACAACCGCGGGCGCATGGCCGAGGAGCGCGCCGAGGGGCTTGCGCAGGAACTCGCGCGCCTCAAGGCCGAGGCTAAGCCAGCGGTGGCGACACCCGAGGCGCCCACGATCCCGAAGCGCGCCGACTTCGAGAACGACGATGCCTACCAGGAGGCGCTCATCGATTATCGCGTTGAACAAAAGCTCGCCAAGCAACAGGCCGAAGCCGCCGAGCGCGCTGAGAAGGAGCGCCAGGAGCAGGTGATTGCCCAGGCCCGCCAGCGCATCGCGACCGCGATCGAACTCGTGCCGGACTTTGTGGAAGTGACCGAAAGCGTGACGACGCCCGTCCCCGCCGTGGTCGCGGGCTACCTGCAGGAGTCGGAGTTATTCGCCGAGTTGGGCTATCACTTTGCCAAGCATCCGGAGGTGCTCGAGCGCCTTTCCAGCCTGACGCCGGCGCGTGCCTTGGTTGAAGTGGGCAAGATTGAGAGTATGCTGAGGCCATTCGCCGCGGTTGACACCGGGGCGAAAGTCGAGAACGGCGTAGAGCCGAGTCGGAAAAACGGCGCAGAGCCGAGCGCAGAGACGGGATCATCCCCGAGTAAGCCCCGTAGTCCGGTGATCCGGCCACTGGTTGAGGCGAGTGCGGCCCAGGTCGAAAAACCTGAAGAGGAAATGAGGTCCCGCGAACTCATCACCTCCTGGCAGAAAAAGCACGGCGTCCAGCTGTTGGCGAGGAAGCGCCACTGAGGGGACACATAGTCTCTCAGATTGCGCATCGGCGCAGGTGCTTCGCCTTGGCCAACCAACTCTTGACGATCAGCATGATCACGAATCGTGCGCTCCCCATTCTCGCCAATTCCTGCGTGCTCACGGACAAATTCAACCGCCAGTACGACAAGGAATTTGCCGTCAGGGGCCAGAAGATCGGCGGCACCTGCAACGTCAGATTACCGCCGCGCTTCATCGGCACCTTTGGCCCCGCGCTCTCGGTCGAGCCCTCGGTCGAGAACTATGTGCCGGTGTCGATCCTCTATCAGTTCCATGTGGATCTGCAGTTCAGTACGATCAACCTCGCGCTCGACATCGATGAGTTCGAGCGGCGCTTCATCGCGCCTGCGGTGGCCGCGATCGGCAACCGGGTCGACTCCGATGGCGCCTACTTTGCCTTCCAGAACACGGCGCAGGTCGGGGGCACCTTCGGCACGCCGCCGACCAGTTACTTGGCTTTCGCCTTGGCTCGCGCAGTGCTCGTCTCCGAGGGCATGCCGAAGGGCGAGATGCCCTCGGTGGTGGTGCATCCGATCGCGATGGCCTATATGGGCGACTCCTTGAAGGGCCTGTTCAACCCGCAGGCGCGCATTTCGGATATCTACGAGACGGGGATGATGGCCAAGAAGACCGCGGGCTTCGACTGGTTCGAGGATCCGAACATCGCCGCCTATCAGACCGGCACCTTGACGGGTACCCCGGTCCTTGCAGGAGCCACCTCGGCGACCGGGGGATCTGCGCTCCTGGCCGCGGGCTGGGCGCAGTCCGGTATTTTCAATATCACCGGGCTCACCAATTCGGCGAACCAAGTCGTGGTCGGCGATACGCTGCAGTTGAACAAAGTCTTCCCCACCAATCCGCAGAACCGCGGCCAGTACGGCTCCGCGCTCAAGCAGTTCGTGGTGCTGCCACCGGCGGGCTATGCGCAGATCACCGGTCCCGCAACGCCAGGAGGGCCGCAGTTCGCACCGGCGACCTTAGCGGCAGGCACATTCAATGCGTTGACCGGTCAGTACACCTCGAGCGTCACGGGCACGCTCTCGGTGACGGTCGCCGATGCCTTGATCTATGGCGGCCAGTTCCAGAATTCCTCGAACGCACCCGTCGCGCCCTATGGCATCACGGTCAACGGCGGAGCGGGCGTGGGAACCTCCTCCGCGCAGCATCTCGCCTTTCATCGCGATGCCTTTGCGTTGGCGTTTGTCGATCTGCCGTTACCTCGAGCGGGAGTTGAGGCGAGTCGGGCGTTTGATGAGGACTTGGGCCTGAGTATTCGCATCTTGACGGCGTACACGCCCAACAACGACAGCGAACCGACGCGTGCGGACATCGCCTATGGGTTTTCTAGTCTGTACCGCTCGCTCGGCTACCGGATCGCGGGTTAGGAGTCACACATGGCCAATCCAGCAGTCACCAACGTCACCGGCACCAATCCCGGCCCCGCGGTCGAGACCTTAAACGACACCATCCAACTGCCGACGGGCAACATCCAGAAGACCGGCGTCTTCTCCTTGGCGCTCACCCCGGTCGCGATCGCCGCGAACACGAGCGCCGAGCAGCTCTTCGCCGCAACCGGCATCGGCTTACTCGTCACGGATTTCGTCGCGGTCAACAAGCCCTCGGCGCAAGCCGGTTTGGCGATCGGCAACGTGCGCGTGGCCGCTGTCGATACGCTCGCGATTACCTACATCAACGACACCGCGGCCTCGATCACGCCCGCGAGCGAGACCTATGTGGTGAAGGTCGACCGCGTGCAGCCGAACTGGTCGAAGCCCGCGAGCGGCAACCAGATCGACTGGTAGCGCGCCATGCCACTCCCCTCCGGGCGCTCCTATGGCGTATTTGCGGGCAACGTGCCGCTGCAGCTGGGCGACTTTCTCCTGGAGTCCTCGCAGGACAACATCACGGCCACGGCGGGCGGGGGCCAGGCGGGCGCCTTCCAGATCCAGTCGCAAACCACGCGAATCTCGACCGTGGCGACGATTGGCGATAGCGTGCAGCTCCCGCCCTCCGCCCCGGGCTTGGAACTCCTTGTGATCAATCACGGCGCAAACTCCATGCAGGTGTATGGCAATGGCGCGGATACCATCGATGATCTAGGAGCCCAAGTCGGTGTCTCGCAGATGGCGCAGTCGCTCGTGATCTTCACCTGTGCGAGCGCGGGCAAGTGGTACACCGAGGGGCTGTCCTCCGGGTTCTCACAGTCGCTAGGCTTACAGACCTTCTCCTATGTGACGGTGGCCGCGAATGCCGCGGGCACGCAAGCCGCCGGGACCTTGCTCACCGCGATGCTGAATAACATCACGGCGGCGGGTGCGAATTACTCAACGCTCCTGCCCCCCTCAGCCGGCGGCCTCGAGATCACGGTCCACAATATCTCCGCGAACACGGTGCTCGTGTATCCGTCCGCGGGCGGAACCGGAGCGGAGAAGATCAACGCGCTCGGCGCGAACGCCGCGCTCGCGATGGGCGCGAACACCTCGACCGTCTTTACCTGCGTCGCCGCGGGCACCTGGTTCTCGGTCCCGCGCGTCCCGTCCTGATGTGGCCGAACGCCTATCAGCCGATCTTGATCGCAGGCTCAAGCGGCATCGAGCTCGCCCCGCCCGTGATCATTGCCGCAAGCGTGGCGGCCTCCGCAGTCACTCCGCTCCCCGGCAATTTGAACGGCGATGCGGCCAATCCCGACATCTGCATCGAGAACACCTCGAACGGCTGGGCGTATTGTAATTTCGGCGATGCCAATGTAGCCCCCGCATCCCTCGTCAATGGCGTGGGGGTACCGCCGGCGAGTTTTCGCATCGTCAGGGTCGCGCTCACCACGAGTTATGTGTCGGTGATCTTAGGGGCGGGAGCGACTGCCGGCGCGGTGCGCCTGTTTCGCGGCGCCGGCATCACGTAGACGCCGCATGCCGACGATGCCGAATCTCGTCGGACTCGAGTACCCGGCCGCGCAAGTGGCGCTGCAGAACTCAGGCGTCTTGGTGCCCGCCGCGTTAGGGTATTTCGGGGTGTGGCCGATCACGGTGCTCTGGCAGGCGTCCAAAGCCGTCCCTTCAACCGTGCTCAGTCAGTCGGTCGCCGTCGGCGTCACGGTGGCCGCGAATGCCGCGCTCAAGCTCGGTCTCGCGCAGTTTCCGATGGCGGTCGCCTCCCCATGACCCAGGCCATCGATCTCATTAAAGGCGCCTTGCGGCGCGTGAACACCTACCAGTCGGGAGAAGCAATCGCGCCACTCGATGCACAGGATTGCCTCGACACGTTGAATGATCTCTTGGACTCGCTCTCCACCGATCACACCTCGATCGTGGGCAGCGTTGAGAACATCCTCACCTGGATCCCGGGGCAGAGTCAGTACACGATCGGCAACCCCACCTCGACGCAGTTGGGGTATGCGCCCTTCACTGGCACGTTGACTATCAATTCACCGACCATCGCCGGCATTACCAATTTGCCGGCGACGCTTGCCGTGGGGGCGACGCTCACGGATGTCGCCGCGGTGATTCCCTCAGGCACCACCGTGACCGCGATCGGTGCGACCACCGTGACGCTGAGCGCGAATGCCACGGCGACGCCGGCCGGGGTGGACAGCATGACGTACACGGTGCCCGGCAACTTTCCGATTCCGAGACCCTTGCGCATCACCTACGCCTTCACGCGCTACAGCAATTTGGATTTCACCCTGGATGTCACCGACTCCCAGGCGCGCTTCACCGAGATCCTCTACAAGGCCCAACCCGGGCCCTGGCCCACCGTCGCCTGGTATAACCCGCTCATGCCCTATGGCGTCTTGAATGTCTACCAGACACCGGGCAACTCCGCGAGCGTGCACCTCTTCACCGATGCGCTCTTAGGCAACCTCACCTTAAATCAGGTGTTCTTTTTGCCGCAAGGTTACAACCGCTGGATGAAGTGGCTCCTCGCGAAGGAGATCTGCGCGGAGTTTGGCTATCCGCTCACCGAGGCGATCAAAACCAACGCCGCCGATGCGCAGGCGAAGATCAAAGCCTTGAACGCGCTGCCCGCGGAGGTCGCCGTCTATGAGCGGGCGCTCGCCCGCGGCGCAAAATACGACGGCGGCTACATCTTTCACGGCGGCTACCGGTAATGCAGCTCTTCGGCGATTTTGGCTTTGTCGGAGGGGCCGATCAGACCGCCTCCCCGTATCAGGATAACCAAGTCTGCATCAACTGGTATCCGGAGCTCGCCGCCTCGAGTCGGGCAAAGGTTGCCGTTGCGCTCTTGGGCTGCCCCGGCTTGATCCAACTCACCGGCGCGACGCTACCGCCCTTAGGGACCGCCTGGCCGCAGCCCTCGGCGGTGACGAACCTGCCGGTGCGGGGCCTGTGGGTGTTACCGGGCGCGCTCTCAGCCCTGGTGGTCGTCGGCGACCTCTGTTACCTCGCAACGGTGACGACGGCGCCCACCGCCGCGGCCGGTGCAATGATCGGGCTCACCCAAGTCGGCGTGCTGCAGACGAGCTCGGGGCCGGTGGCGATTCGCGATGATGGTTTGGGCGGCTATGCGGTGCTGGTCGATGGCCCGAACGGGTATTTGTACAACGGCGCCACGCAAGTGTTCACGCAGATCACGGATCCGGCCTTTTTAGGCTCCAACACAGTCGCCTTCATCGACGGCTGGTGGGTGTTCAATCAGCCCGGGACCCAAACCTTTTATACGAACTCCGCACCCTACGCGATCACCTTCAACGCCTCCTACTTTGCGAACAAAGACTCCGCGAGTGACAAGCTCGTGGGGCTCATCGAGAGCAAGGAGGAATTGTGGTTGATCGGGGAGCGCACCACCGAAGTCTGGTACAACGCGGGCGGGGCGTATTTTCCCTTCCAGCGGCTGGTGGGCACCCTCATGCAGGTCGGCTGCCGGGCGGTGTACTCGATCGTGCGCACCCAGGCCGTGGGCCAGGACAGCATCACCTGGTTCGGCCGCTCGGAGCGCGGCGAGAACGTCGTCGTGCGCACCCAAGGCTTCGAGGCCGAGGTCATCTCAACGCCTGCGGTGAGTCAGGCCATTGCCCAGTACCCGGTCACCAGTGATGCGGTCGGGTATGCCTATCAGGAGGCGGGGCACCAGTTCTATGTGCTCACCTTTCCCACGGCGGATCGCACCTGGGTATTCGATGCCTCAGTGCCGCCGGAATTCGCCTGGCATCAACGCCTGTCCTATGACCCCTACGCGCAGGTCTTTCACCGGCATCGCTCGAATGCCTTCATGAATTTCGCCGGCATGCGCGTTGTCGGGGACTATCAGAACGGCGCGCTCTATCAGTTGACCCGCAGTGCCTACACCGATGCCGGCTGGCCGATCCTTAGCAGGCGCCGTGCGCCCTATGTGTGGGATAGCGAGGCGGCCACGGCCCAAAGCCGTGCGGATAGTCCCCGCGGTCGGGTGTTCATGGCGAGTCTGCAGCTCGAGTTCGCGCCAGGGCAGGGGACGAGTACCGGGCTCGGCGCGAATCCGGTCGCCAATTTGCGTATCTCGCGCGATGGCACGACCTTCGGCCAGCAGTGGCCGGCGCCGATGGGGCAACAAGGGCAGTTCAAGACGCGCACGCTGTGGCGGCGTTTGGGGTGCGGGCGGCAGAACCTTTTCGAGGTCGAAGTGATCGCGCCCGTGAATCGGGATCTTCTCGGCGCCACCTTGAAAGCCTTCTCCGAGGGCGCCGCATGAGCCTGTTGCCGCAGCGCATCCTGCCCTCCACCGAGCCCTTGGGTCAAGCCGATGCCGAGGGCACGGTCACGATCAACAAGAACTGGTACCTGTTGCTCTACAACCTCTGCGCCCAGGTCTTAGGTGTGGGGGCGGGCAGTTCCGCCGGAACCACTCCGAGCGGTACTGCCACCAGCGCCAGTGGCACGAGGAGCGGCGGTGCGCCGCTGTCGGGAGCGGACCTGCTCTACGCGTCCTTCGATGAGGGCACCGATGCACTCGCGCTCGCGCGGGTGGCGTTCAACGCAGCGACCCTGTTGAACTCCGAGCCTCCCGATCCGGCCGCGCTCGATGCGAAAAATGCGCTCCTGCTGGCGCTTTCAAGCTACGAAGATCAGCTCCTCGGTGGGGGGATCACCGGCTTTGCGCCTCCGACGGCGAAGGTGAAATTGACGCTGGTGTCGGGCAGTGCGAATACCGCGATGCGCTCGGACGCATCGCCGCCGTTGGATACCACGATCGCGCCCACCCTGACAGGGGCGTGGACGTTCTCGGCGCTCCTGAGCGCGAATGGTGGCATCAATGTAGTCGGCACCGCCGCCCTGCAGGCGGTGAGCGCCACTACCGGGGTGTTCTCGGGCGCGCTCTCGGCCGCGAATCTATCGGGCACGAATACCGGGGATCAAAGTCTGTCAGGCTACGCGCTCCTCTCGGGAGCAGCCTTCACCGGCGCCGTGTCGGTGGGCGCCGCACTCACCGTCAATGGTGCGGTTACTCAGGCGCAAAACTCGGTGTCCTGTCCCACCGGCACAGCGACCACTGCGACCGTTTTGCCCTCCACCTACGGCGTGTTCTTGTTTACCGCTTGGATCGCAGGCCAGTCAACGATCACTTCGATCGCGCAGATCTACGTCGACCCGGTACCCACCACACACGCCACCACGGTTTCCGGCACCGGCATCACCATCTCGACGTCGGGATTAAACGTCAAAGTGACTCAATCGTTAGGCTCTACGGTGCCAGTTCAGTGGTCGCTTTTACGGCTCGCCTAAGGGACTTGCATTCATGACTACCGCCATCAATCCGCAGTTCGAGGTCATCCCGTTCACGTGGGTGAATGGCGCCACGACCACCACGGGCTATCTCATCCAGATGCTCTACGCTTACGCTGCGGGCGACGCATCCATTGCGCCCGCGCCGCCCGACCCCACAATTTCCTCCCTGGGCTACGCGACCTATGCGGCGATGATTACCGCGCTCGGGCTCGCAGGTTCGATCAATCCGGTCGCGTACCCGTACGCGTATGTGGTCGGCGCAGGCGTGCATGGCTGGGCGACCGATGCAGCGGCGAAAGCCGCGGCGATTGCGGATTGCAATTTGATCGTCGCGCAGCGCAATACCACCCTCGCTGCGGGCGGGATCAATGCCAATAACCCCTTTGTCACCTTCGGCGCCGCGGTGCTGGGACCGCTATGACCACGATTGCTGCGGTCCAGCTCATTGCGCCGACTCAACTCGGCGCCGCGGATGCGTCCGTGTACACTACCCCCACGCTCACGACGGTGAAAATCGGTCGTGCGGTGTTCACCAACACCGGAGCGAGTGCAGTCACGATCACCGTCGGCATCACCACCGGCGGCGCACTCGGAGCGTCCACGACCTTGATTGCAGCTCAGTCCATTGCCGCAGGGCAAGCCTATGTGAGCCCGGAGCTCGCCGGGGCGGTATTGCCGGCGGGCTCGGCCATTCGTGCCTATGCGAGTGTCGCCAACGCGGTGACCTGTACGGCGTCGGGGTTGACGATCGTATGAGCGCCATGCTGCAACAGCCGGCATTGAGCCACCGCGAGAAGGTGGCCGTGCTGGTACGCAAGTTTGGCCAAGCAGAACAAGTCGAGTGCCCGCTCACCCATTACTTCGCGCCGGGCGTGTATTTGCGCGAGATCTTGATGCCCGCCGGCGCGCACGACATGGGGAGCGGTATATCCTATGGGCACGCTGATCTACGCATGGCGAGTGCATTCACCTCCCTTTCCCTGGTACGAACGCACTCGGAGCAGCGACCCATCATGATTTCCGCCCTGAGCACAATATGCTCAAAATAATCGATGATTTCGCTTCGGATCCTGATGCCGTCAGGCAATCGGCGCTTGCCTCCGGGTTTGGTTCGTGGAGACCCCATCAAGGAGACCTCGGCGCCCCCGCTTACGACGGAGTGAATTTTGTGGGCGACCACGCGACGCTCTTTGGCGCTTTGTACCAAAAGGTGGGCCCCATCCTCCCCTCAGGCATGTTCTTTCGGATCACGAATCCGGCGATGGAACACGCCTTGATCCACTCGGACCGCGAGTACGGCGAGAACACCGCGATCGTGTACTTGTCTCCCGAACCCCCAAGGCGCAGCGGCACCGCGTTCTATAAGCATCGCGAGACGGGAATGATCGACATGCCGGCGCTCGCGGATCTCAAAGCGGACCCGGTGTTTTTTCAGAAGATCCGTCAGCAGATGCTCGATGCCGATGATGCCGACTGGGAAATGTACGAATTCGTCGAGGCGAAGTACAACCGGTGCATGGTGTTCGATGCGCCGAAGATTCATTGCCGCATCCCCAAAGTGGGCTACGGCAGGTCCGACGCCGACAGCCGCATGGTGTGGGTCGCGCATTTCAACAAGGTGGAACCATGCAGCGATTAAGGAAAGAGTTCGCGCGCCTGCTCGATGGGGGCTTTCGGCCTGCATCCGACTGCTGCCTCGAAGGCTGGGCGGCCGCAGCGGCCATTGTCGGTGCGGCGGTGGTGGGCGGGGTCGCCTCGAACGCGGCCGCGAGCAAGCAGGCGAGCGCGGACAAACAAGCCGCCAACACGCAAGCCGGCATGTTCAACACCATCACCGGTAACGAACAGCCGTACCTTAACGCCGGCAATAGCGCTGAGACGACCTTGAGCCAATTGCTGGGCACCGCTTCGGCCACCGGCGCCGGAGGCACGGCGGCGGGAACGAACCTGGCCGGCGGGTACCTCACCCAGACCTTCAATCCAACCATGCAATCGCTCGAGCAGACACCGGGCTATCAGTTCTCCCTGCAACAGGGCGACCAGGCGGTGCAGAACTCCGCGGCCGCCTCGACGGGTGCGGTGTCGGGTGCGGCGCTCAAATCCTTGAGCGCTTTCAACCAGGGCCTGGCCTCGACGCAGTATCAAAACTCGTTCAATAATTTCCAGACGCAGCAGAACAACATTTTCAACCGCCTCTCGAGCATCGCGAGCTTGGGACAAAACGCCGCGGGCAATCTCGGCAATTCCGGCGCGCAGTTGGGCACCGGCATCGCGCAGGCGCAGGCCGCGGCGGGATCCTCACAGGCGGCGGGGATTGTGGGAGCGAGTAATTCGCTCACCGGCTCCGCGGTGCCGCTCGCCTATCTGATGAGCCAGAACAGCACCACCACGCCCTCGACCACCGGCACCTGGGGCACGACCGGCACCACCGGAGTCTCCGGCGGCAACTACGATGGCAGCGTGGACTCCGACTATGCCCTGAAGTGCGAGATCGAGCCGTATCGCTTCAACGGCATGTCGAAACTCATGGTCTATGACTTCGAGTTCAAGGACGAACCCGGTATCCCCCGTCGCGGCTACATCGCGCAAGAAGTCCAGGAGCGATACCCCGAGGCCGTCTCGCGCGGCCCGAAAGGGTTCTTGAGGGTCGATTACGCGAAACTGCCCGGCCGGGATGAACTCGATCAGATCATCGCGGAAGACTCTTAAATGGCCGACTTCGGCGCACCCGTCGCGCAGAACATCAACTCCGGTGGCGGTCTCTCAACGCTGTCGGACTTGATGGGCCTGAAGCAAAAGGGCATCGCCATCCAACAGGCGCAGCAGGACTTGCAGACGGGCCAAGCGACGCAGGCGAGTGCCCAAGCCAAAGCCACCACCGATACCCAGACCGCGAAGGAGCGCATGGCGGGCGTGCAGGTGCTGCAAGACCCGGTGGCAAGCGGCATCGTCACGGCCGATGGCAAACCCACGCCTGGCGCCCAAACCGTGCTCATGAAGGCGATGCCGACCACCTGGAAAGATCATTACGATGCGCTGATTGGCGCTGCGCAGAAAAAGGTCGAGTTTGCCGGTGCGGTGAACAATCTTTCTGCACAGGAACGGACAGAATATGGCTCGATGCTCTCCGGCGCTGCGGCCGGTGCCAAATCGCCCGCGGACTTGCAAATCGCGAACGATAATTTCCTCGCCACCAAGGAAGGCACACCGGCCTACGCGGACTTTCAGAAAATTGCGACCAATGCCATGGCGGGCATTAATGGCGCGGATACCCACCAAAAACAGAGCGGCCAGATCATCCCCTCGGGCCAGGAGGCCTGGCGGCAGGGGGCTTTGAGTATCGGCCGGCAGGTGATCGGCGCGGCCGGGGTAGTGGGGGCCGGCGGGATTGCCCAACCTGCCGGGGGCACCATGTCCACCGGTGCGAGCACCCAGCCCGGGACGTTTGCACCGGCGCTGCAAGGCGGGGCATTTACGCCGAGCGGCCCCGCGACGCAGAATCAAATCCCGCCGGGTTACACCGTGGTCAACGGTCAGCTGGTGCGGGCGGATAATTCCGGCCTGTCGCTGCCGGCGGTTCGTGACGCGGGTGGCGCTCCTGCGTCGACACCAGGGGCTGGATCGAAGCTACAGGCGATTCCAACACCTGCGATGAATGCCAACCCCGGCGACGTCGCGCGCTACAACGCGACCATGGAGGAGGCGCGCACGCATGTGCAGGGCGTCTCGGCTGCGGCCAATGATTTGCAAAATGGCGTCGGGCCCACGCGTTATCGCAACGATCAGATCCAGGACATCTTGAACAGTAAGACCTTCAGTCCTACCGGCCCGGGGGCGGCGCAGCTCAACTGGATTTCCTCCAAGATTCCCGGCGAGTCCGGGGATGCGTTTCAGAAGATCGGGCACTACCTTGCGCAAAACAGCGCCGCGATCGCACAGAAGATGGGCGTGCCCGGCACCAACATGGGCGCCGAGCAGGCTGCGGCGGCCTCCGGCAACACCTCGCAGAATCGCGGTGCCTTGCTTGAGATCACCAAGGTCAATGACGCCATGAACACCGGCCTCGACATGTACAACCGAGGACTTGCCAAGGTCTCGGCCAATGGCGCCGATCCCAGCAAGGTGAACGCCTACCGGCAGGCCTTCGGGCAGAACTTCGATATGAACGTGCTGCGCTATGACGATGCACTGCGCCGCGGCGACAAAGGGGAAATCGATCGGATCGCGAAAGAGCAAGGCCCCGCGGGGATGAAAGCGATGGGGCAAAGCCGCAAGGTGCTGCATTCCCTGGCGGACACCGGAGACCTTCCTTAAGTGGCCGATGCTGCCCAAGATTTCTTGGACTCGGGCGGCGCGGCCCCGCATCCGCTCGATGCGTCAAACGATGCGGCCGTTTCGCCGGTCGATCCCGCGCAAGCCTTCTTGGACAAGGGCGGCGACGCCGCTCACCCGCTCTTGAAGACGGGCAAGTCAGACAACGCGCCGACCCTCTGGGAACGGTACAAGGGCTTCCAAGAAGGCCAGCTTGCGGGTGTGACGGGCGGTGTGGCGAGCCTCGCCGGCGGCCTCTCGTACGTGGGCGACCGGTTGCTCCTCGGCAAGTCGGACGACGAGGCGCAGGCCGACAAGGCGAAAGTGCAGAGCGATCTGACCTATCAGCCGCGCACCCCGGAAGGTCAGAAAAATGCGGCCGCCATGGCGGATGCCGCGGGCTATCTGGGCCCGAAGGAAGGCGCGGCGGCCGGCGCCGCCACCACCGATTTTTTAAGCCGTCGTGGCGCGTCCCCGGAAGTCGCCGGCGCCGCTGGTTCCGCGGCCAAAACCCTGGCCAATGCGCCGCAATTTTTGCTGCCGTATGCGCTCGAGCGCGCCCCGGGTCTACCCGCGCGGGTGAACCGGCCAGACGCAGCGGGCACCAGCCCAGGCGCAAGCGTTTCGCGCTTGCCCGCACCGGAGCAGCGCTTGCTCCCGGCACCCGAGCCCGTGCCGCTCACGGCGAGCGGCGCTGCGCGTCCGGCCTACTTCGATATCCATGACCCGCAATCGGCGAGCGAGCTCGGCATCCAGCCTGAGAAGGCCGAGACACAGAACTCCTCCTCGACCGGGAATCTCACCGACGAGCATCAGGCGGCCCGCAAAGCGCTCGCCGCGCGCGTCGGTCTCACCGAAGTGCGCACGAGCGCCATCACGGGCGATGCGCAGGCCGCGGCCGATGACTTTGATTCGACCAAGTACACGGATAGCCCCATGGGCGATCGCATGCGTGAGGTCATCAAGAACGAGCGCACGGCACTTACCCAGCATGCCGAAGGGATCATCGATGACTTAGGCGCCCGGGAGGGCACCGATCAGAGCACCCTCATCGCGAAGGGTAAGACCATGGCGGCGCCCTTGGATGCGCTCTCCGATCATATCGATGCGGCCACCACCCAGGCCTACGAGGCGGCGAAAGCGCAAGGCGGCACGGATCCCATTCAGTTCCCCGCGCTCGAGAGGGCGCTGACCGACAAGACGTTGACGAACTCGCTCCTCGCCCAGGGCAAAGAGGGGTTTTTGAAGGGCGTGCAATCGCAGTGGGACGACTTCAAGGCCAACAATCCGGACGGGGTCAATGCGGGGGTGGCGGAGCAATACCGACAGTTCTTGAACACCTTATGGAAAACCAACCCCGACGCCGTGGGGCAATTGAAGGGCGCCTTGGACGATGATATGCATGCGCACTTCGGCGAGAACATTTTCGGCGAAGCGCGGCAACTGCACCAGTTGGGCTACACGCTACTCGACAGCCCCAAAGGGGTTGCGCAGATCGCCGGTAAGGACCCGAACGCGCCGGTCAATCGCACCACCGCGTACGAGGATATCCCGGACAAGGTCGCGAACTTGAGCGGCGCGCAATTCAAGAACCTCATCAACACCTACAAGATGATGCCCGAGGAGATCCAGCCGCAGGCCCAGGCCGCGCTCGCGGAGCTGCAGGGGCACATGGTCAATCGGCTCTTGGACGCCGGCTCGAAATACGAGACGCAATGGAACAAGAAGGGCGTCAACACGGAGCTTTCCAACAACAGCGAGAACTTCAAAACCGCGTTCGCGGACAACCCCATGGCGGCAGCCAAGATCAAGGACCTCAAGGACGCCGGGGAGATGCTGCGCTTTAACTCAAGCTATCGCGGCGCGCATGCCCAGGCCTCGAACATGGCGAAGAGCGGCGTCGGCAGTGTCGCGCAGAACGCCGGCGGGGCGATCGGTGCGGGCATCGGCGGCTATGCTGCGGGACCTTTGGGCACCGTGGCGGGCGCGAATCTCGGCCGCGCCGCGGTCAGTCGAGGCCTCGGGATGCTCGATAGGCGCGCGATCCAGAAGCAGGTCGAGGCGCGCGTGACGCAGGTCGGAACGCCTTGATGAAGACCCATTTCCCACCGCTCACGAGACCAAACAGGATCGCGGTGAGGCAGAGCGCGATGGGTAGGTTGCCCATCCAGATGAACATCACGGGCAAGGTCATGCCGTTGAACCAGAGTGCGAATTTCGTGTTGGATGTCACTGAGATCTCCTTATGACCACCGGCGTCGCCTGTCCGCCCCCAATTCAGCAGTTCTTCAATAATGCCGGAGCCCCGAACGTCGGGGGGAGCGTTTTGACATCTGTGGGCGGAGTTAATACGCCGTGCTACCAGGATTTGGGGCTGACCCTCCCCTTGCCCAATCCGATCCCCTTGAACTCCCGCGGCGAGGTCTCGAACGCCTCCGGGCTCTCCTGTCAGCTATTTCTCACCCCGAACGTCGCCTACACCTTCACGATGTTCGACGCCAATGGCAATCAGTTAAATCAGGCGAGCTATGTCAATGGCGTGCAGTACACGCAGGCCCAGCTGGCCGCGCTTCTGAACCCGCAGACCGCGGCGGAGCTCAGCGCCGCCGCGGTACCCACGAATTTTGGCTATTCGCCCTGGCGTGGCGAGGATGTGCGCCGCTTTGGGGCGGTGGGCGATGGGGTCACCGATAACACGGCGTTTTTTAACACCGCCAAAAGCGTGGGTTCAGCCCTCTACGTGCCGCCCGGCGTGTACGCCATTGCCGCGAATATCACCTTCGCCGTGCCCTTGCTCATGGACTTCGGCGCGATTTTAAAGCCCGCCGCCGGCGTCGCGATCACTTTGAACTGCCCGGTCTCGGCCGGTCCCTGGCAGATCTTCAATGTCTTGGCCACGGGCTCCTCGATCACGAGCTCCGGCATGAGCGCGGCGGGCGTGTCGACCGCAACGAGCTTGCGCCCCATGACCTACGGCTCGCGCATCCCGGTTGAATGGTTCGGTGCGGTCGGGGACAACGCCACGGATGATACGGTCGCCTTCCAGAACACCGTGAACTTGGCCTACGCCTCGAATTGCTGCGCCATCCAGCTGCAGGCGAAGCAGTACTACATCACGAAGACGATTGTGGCGAACCAAAATGCGGGCGTGGGAGCAGGCAGCTTCTACACCCCCTCCTGGTTCGGCACCGATTCGAGGAAGAGCCAGATCTGTCTTCGCGGTGCGGCTTTCGGCACCGTCGCCCTGCTGTTGACCGGCGGCTCCGGGATTCAGTCGCATGCGGTGATTCAGGACATCGGTTTTAACGGCGATACGAACTCCCAGGGCATCTCCTTCGAGGGCCAGTGCGGCATGAAGGCCGTCAATTGCCTGTTCGATAACAACTATGGCGGGGTGCGCTTTTACAACAACTTGGCGGGGTCTTTTACCGAATTCTGCCGCTTGGAGTTTTGCGAGTTCACGACTAACTGCACGGTCCCCGTGCAATATGCACGCGCTTCGGGCACTCAGTCCTTCCATGGCACCGGGCTCTACCGCTGCACGGTGGTGACCGCCGCGGGCGTTGCGAGCGTCGTGATTGTCGGTGCGAACTGCTTCGTCTACAACGCCCCCTTGGACTTAGGGATCTGGACCTCGAGCGCCACGTCCGCCGCTACGCTCGTCGTGAACCAGGCGGCGAACTTCCCCTGTATCTGGCACGGCGATTTGACCATCGAGATCGATGGCGGCCCCCTGACATTGGCCAGCGGCAATGGCGTTTACTCCGCCTGCCGCATCATCACCGAGAACAACAACGTCCTAGGCGGCACGTTTACGCAGTGCGAGTCGGTGCAGATCAATGGCGATCAAACGGTGAACCCGCTGGGCGTGCGCAAGGCGTTTACCCAAGCCGCCGTCACGGGCCTGAACACCCTGCAGAGCGGCGGCGCCTCCGGACAGACCCGCTTCGTCGATGTGCGCGTTTTGGGGACTGGGTATGACTATCGCGGCACGTTCGTCGTGAACAACAACGGCGGCGGCGGGAACGGCTATGTCGGCACGCTCTTGAGCACCGTGGTGACCAACACGGCCGGCTATGGCGGGCCCACGGTCGCGGTGGCCGTCACGGGCAACTTGACGCTCACCAACGGGTCCTACCCGGCGACCGGACTCACCATCACCTATGCCGAGAAGAGCTTCGGGACCGGCACTATCGGGGGCACCGCGCAGGCGCAGTTCTAACCTTTGAAGGAAAGTTAACAATGAACCTGTGGACTGTTCTCCTCCTCGTACTGATCATCGCGGTCGTCGCCGGTGGGCGCTTCGGCGGCGGGCCGGGCGCAGGCTTTTACCCTGCGAATTACGGATACGGCGGAGGAGGACTGCTCCTGCTCATCCTCATTCTGTTGATTGTGTTCGGCCGCTTGTAGTAATAAGCGGCGGCGCACGGTGAGCATCACGCAAAGCGCGTAGAACAGTGTCCATGATGTCGCCGAATCTCCTGTCGTTTTTATCCATGATTTCCAATAGCGAGGGGACAGTCCTCGCGCACGATCCGTACCGCTGTTGCTTCGCGTTCAAACACACCATCATTGACCTTGCCGCACATCCGGCGGACTCCGGGGAATGGAAGGGCGAGGATATTTCGCACTTGGGACCTGCCTACGTGGGGAAAGTCTCGACCGCTGCGGGCCGATACCAGATCAACAAATTTTGGTGGCACAAAGCCGCGGCGGCCTGCGACCTCACCGACTTCTCCCCCACGAGCCAGGATGCGGCGGCGGTGTGGCTGATCAGTCAGAACCAGGCCATGCACCTGATCGAGTCGGGACATATCGTAGAAGCCATCGCGCGCTGCCGCTCCATCTGGGCGAGCCTGCCCGGTGGGACATCGGGCCAGCCCGAGCACGCGCTCGCGGGCCTCATTGATGTGTATCAGCGGGCCGGCGGGACGGTGGCCTGATGTACAAGCCGCACCGCAACGCGATGCCCCTCAAGTTGGTGCCCGCTGCGCCGACCGTGGCCGAGGTGAAACTCCCACCGCTCCTACCCCGGCCGCGGGCGAAAGATCCCGCGATCCTCTGCCAGTATCCGCTTGCGATGCGCAATCGCTGGACGCGCTGAGGTGCCCCTCAAACCCCCCATCGACCGGCGCGTGCGCGAGCGGCGCGAGCCGCCCGATTACACGGAGACCCAAACCGATATCAATGCGCTCATCATGGCCGAGAGGAATGATATTCAGCGCGAGAAGCTCATCAAGGATGTCAACCATATGTTCGATGAGCTCAGAACCCAGCGCGAGAAAATGGTGAACATCGACATCCTCTCCGAGCGGGTCGAGTGGTTGGTGTATGCGGTGCGCGGGGTGATTGGTGCGTTAGGCGTCAGCATCGTGGGCGCGGTGATCGCGTACCTCTTGACGCAAAAGCACGGATGAGAACCTTAGATGATGAGGCGCAAGCCGCCATTCGGAAGATCGAGCAGGACTTGGCGATCTTTCACCTGAACATGCTGAACGCCGTGCAGCGCTATCGCCTCCAGATGGAGCACGTGAACGAGCGCATCGCACACATCGAGGCACGCTATGAACTGGCAAGACGTTAAAAACGAGGCCCCCGCGGGCCTGAAACTCTTAGGCACGGCGCTCGCCATGACCGGGGCCGGTGCGCCGGTAGGGGCCCTGGTGGGCGGCTTAGGCGCCATCATCGGGCACGTCATCGGCAGTGAGCCGACGCCATCGAACGTCGCGGCGGCCATGGTCGACCCGGCGATGCAGGAGAAGCTCCTGGAGGTGCAGAGCAATAACGCGGCCGATCTGCAGAAGCTGATCCTGACGAAGGACATCGCGGCGATGGCCGATGAGACCCAGCAGCAGGCGCAGGTGCTCAGCGATAAGCAGAGCGCGCGGGCGCGGGACACCGCGCTGATCACAGCGGGCAAGACGAACGTGCGGGCGGACCTGATGCTGACCGGGGCGTATCTGTCGGTGGGCGGGATTGTGCTCTCCCTCGTCAGCGTCAAGCAGATCGATCCCGGTGGGGCGATCTTCGCCTTGCTCCTCATGCTCGCGACGCGCTTTGCCGGGATGATCGGCACCGCGTTTGATTTCGAGTATGGGTCGAGCCGCGGCTCGATGGAGAAGACCCAGGCGCTGGCGAGTCAGTCGGCGGAGGCGTCCGATCAGGCGGCGAAGGTGGCCGCGGCGGTGGTCAAGGCGAAGGCGGAGTAGGGCGGGCACGAATTCGGGCATTCTGCTGTGGCAGGAGATTTAGACCTATAAAAATAGGCAAAAAACACGAGTTCGGAGGAGACCCGAGCCTTACCTACGATATGTCAAACGATTCTACCCAGGCTCAAAACCCTGTAAAACAGCCAAAATAGCCCCCAGTTAGGAGGTCAAACCGTTCCCAATCGTGCCATCCGATGCCAATATACCCAGGTATCCATCCGGGTATTTTCGCAGGGAGCCTCCAAATGCTGACCGACGCCGCGATAAAGACTATAAAAATAGGCACATCGCCCAAAAAAGTACCCGACATCAAGGGCCGCGGGCTGTATTTACTGGTGACGCCGGAGGGCGGCAAGCTGTGGCGCTACCGCTTCACCTTCGAGGGGCGCGAACAGACACTCCCGTTGGGTAAGTGGCCGGATGTGCTGGTGGAGATCGCCCGCGAGCGCCTGCAAGCGGCGCGTACCCAGGTCGCCCTGGGTATCAATCCTTGCGCCGTCAAGCGCGCCAAGAAGCAGTCATCGGACTTGAAGACCGTGACGGAGTTGTGGCTCGCGATGTTCTATCCCACGATGAGCGATAACCGGGCACGGATCGTTGCGCGCCTGACGAACTACATCTATCCGACCTTGGGCGCCCGTCCCATGGCCTCGATCGAGGCGAAGGAGGTGCTGGCGTGCTTGGAGGTCATGGTCGAAGTGGGGCGCGTGGATGCCGCGCATCGCTGCTTAGGGGAGCTCTTGCGCATCTGGACCTGGGCGTGCTTGAAGGATTACGCGAAAATCAACGTGATCGCCTTCTTGAAAGGTCAACTCCCCTCGGCCAAGCGGCGCAAGTTCCCCGGCCTCACGGACCCGGCCCGCGTTGGCAAGCTGCTGCGGGACATCGACACCTACCGCGGCCAACCCGAGACGCGGGCATGCCTGCAGTTGCTCCCGTATGTGGCAACGCGCCCGAGTGAGTTTCGCGAAGCGGTGTGGGAGGAGTTCGATTTGGCGAACGCCATCTGGCGCATTCCGGCCGAACGCATGAAGGAGCGACGCGCGCATGCCGTGCCGCTTCCCCGGCAGGTCATCGTGCGGCTACGCAAGCTGCAGGTCCTTTCCGGCACCTCGGGCTACCTCTTTCCCGGCAAGCAGCGCAGGAACCAATATGCGCGCAACCGGCCGATCAGCGACGGCACCATCAACAAGGCGCTGCGCCAATTAGGCTACAACACCTTCACCGAGCAGTCGGGGCACGGCTTTCGCACCACGTTCTCGACCATGACCCGCGAGGAACTCGGCGAGAATTTCTTCTCCAAGGAGGCGCAGCTCTCCCACGCCACGGGCGGCGTTGCTGGCAAGTACGATGAGGCCACCGAACTGAAAGCGCGCCGGCCGATGATGCAGCGCTGGGCTGATTACCTCGATAAGCTGCGCACCTTGCCGGAGGGTTCCCATTCGCGCCCGGCGATGCAGGCCGACATGAACTCCTCGATGTCGGACTCGAGCCAGCGCACCGCATAGGCGGCGACCTTGTGTGCATGGGGGAACTTGCCGCGGGCCTGCATGCGCAGCACGGTGCTGCGTGAGAGGCTCACCCGCTCGAGCACCTGATGTAAGGTCAAGAAGCGGCGCGGCTTTGCGGGAGTGCGCGCCACAGGGGCTTGATCGAGCGTCATGGCGCGGATTCTCCTTCGGGTTGCTGCATGGGCAGGGGTATGCCTCGATGGGTGTCAGATAGGGCCAATATCGCACTGCTTCTGACCTTCCCCGAGGCTTTCGGGCGATACGGCCAGAGTGCACAGGAGGGGATCGCGCACCCCTCGACCTGCTTGCGCCAGGTTCCGGGGGCACAAGAGTCATAGATGCAGTCCCGGCACTTCGCGTTAATCGCCTGGCGCATGCCCATCTAGCACTTCCTCCACTTCTTCGATTCCGGGCAAGAGTCGAAGTGCGAGATGTGCTTGCCGATCATGAGCTCCTGGTCCTGGGGCTCGACGGTGTCTGCGTCCACCGGCATGCGCTTGCCCGCCGGCGTCTCAAACCAGATGATCATGCCTCTGCAGGAGCGGCAGCGGGTAATGCGACGCTCGTGGGCTTCGAGAATTTCGTCCTCGTCGCCGGAATCGAAGTCGTGGGAGATGCTCATGGGCTTGTCCTGCGCAATTGAGATTCCAGTTCGGCGATGCGGGCTCGCAGACTGCGAATGGTCGCGCCCGACTGAATGATCTCGGCTGCGAGGAGCTCCTCGGTGGGATTGGCATAGACGGGCACGCTCGTCACATCCACCCCGCCGCCCATCTGTAACTGGCGCAACAGCAGCTCGCGAAAGTACGCATTCCCCGGCAATTCGGTGCCGGGGATGTCGAGCGGTTCGTAGCCGCCTGTTCGTATCCAGGTCGCGTATTCATACATGCGCGCACGCAATGTCGGGATGTCCCCGCCCGCGAGCGCCGCGGTACAGGCGAGCAAACAGGCGATGGGGTCGACGCTCATTCGCAGCCCCTGCCGACCCGGCCCTTGTCATCGAGGGCGCAGAACTCCTTCCAATGCCGCCAGCCCTTGGGACAGTGAAACCCCCACTCGCGCACCTTCGGCCCGGTGATAAAGAGCGACCAGGACGGCGCGCCGCTCGAGCCCAAGGTCAGGCGATGTGCAGTAGTCGCACGGCGGAATACGACCGAGCCCGGGCCGCGCCAGCGCACGTTGGCATCCTGGCGCCATTCCAAGTAGCCACCCTTGAGCACGATCGAGACGTTCCACCAGGGATGATCGTGCAGCGCTCTGGGGTCATCGTCCCTGAGCATGTTGTGGAGGTACACGTTGAACCAGCGATTGCGCGGAATCAGCCACCAGCGCAGCAGGTAGGGGTTATCGGCGCCGCCGATGATGAAGTCGGGGGTGCGGGTGCTCATGGCCTGTCCTTGGCATCCGCCATGAACCGCCAAAAGTCGGCCACAGCTTCTGCGTAGTCATCGCACTGAATGAGACCGCTTGCGTGGCGCGGCGCGCTCGACGCAGCCGGAGCACTGAGCGCGTCGAGTACGCCCGCCGCCTGCCTGAGATCACTCGCCTCGGCGTGCCGGTGCGAGGGGAGTGTGGCGGCGACTGCCCGCACCGTGGCGGCGAGTTCGGCGGGGGTGCGGAGGATGATCATTGCTCTCCATCCCGGTTCCGACTCAACCGACCCAGGAGCCAGCCGATCACCGTCGAAAGCAACATGAAAATCATCGTGGCATCAACACTGTCCCACCCGCTATCCATGCTCACCTTCCCCATTCGCTTGCCGAGACGGTGACTTTTAGGGGACGCCAGCCGCGCTTCGCGTCAAGAGCCGCAGCATCGTAGGCGGCGTCCTGGCGCCTAGCCCACATGCACGGTTCACCGCTCGTGGAGCGCCAGACAGCGCCGCGTTTATCGACAAGGACCCACATGCGAAACGGTTTCACCGCGTCTCTCCCGCGTCTGGGGCGGCGAGGGCGGCTTCCGCTATGCGTCGAGCGTCTTTCCAGGTGTGCCGATTTGGGAACACTAGGGCCTTTTTGTCGGCGATCTCGCGCAGCGCCGCCTCCAACTGCGCGAGGCGGGCACAGGCGTTATTAAATCCGTTTTCTGACGCGGCAAGCTCGGCGGCCAGCGCGTCGTAGTCGGTGGCGAGCACGACCTGCCTCTCACCCGTGAACAATTCGTGATCCGCCAGCAGTTCGTTCGGATTTGTCGAGCGTGTGTGCAGCAGGCCGTCGACCAGGGTGTAGCGCTTCACGTCGGTCATTGCGAAGTCTTCCTGCGCGCGAACAAGACGGCCGCGATCTGCTGCATCTTCGGGCGGATCCTTTCAACGTGCGCAGCGATCGCGGCTGAGTCCCACGGCCCATCGTGCCCGGCCGCGGCGGCATGTGCCATCGCGTCTGCCAACGTAAAGCGCTGCATATCGCGCGCGCCCCACTTTTCATACATCAGGTCAGCCGGGTAGTAACGGGCGCGATCGTCAATCTGCGTCAAATCGACGGCCAAGGTGATCGGGCCTTTGCTGTTGTCCTCATAGGTGGCGATCGCGGGCGTCTCAACCCAGGCATGCTCCACGGCTCCGCCCGTGGCGTAGTGGCTGACCCAGCCGTGGACCAAGCGAGAGTCGGGATTGCCGTAATCGGTGAGCGTCAAGAGCGCCAGCGTGAAGCAGTCCTTGCGGGTGAGGTACAAGTCGGTGATGTGTTTGAAGTCGGTGACCTGTTCGTTCCGCATATCCTCTATAGATTGCTTACAGCGGCCGCAGTAGAAATTCACCAGATCATTGGGGTTGTGGCTGACACTGTGGCACTTCGGGCACTCGAAAGTCCTCGGCGCGTCGTGCGGTGAGGTATCCATCCATCGTCTCCTTGTTTTTTCAACGGTTGTTGTATCGAAAATCACTTAATCGCCTCCCGTGCCTCAGTGAGCCAGCGCTCGGCGTCTTGAACCTCGAGGTGCATATCCTCATCGTCGGGGTCATAGTTGCCGTCCTGGTCGGTGAAGGAGTCGCGCATGACCTGGGTCTCGTGGGCGACGAAATCGACCGCCCAAGCCAGCAGGTTTTTCAGGCGCAGCTCGGCGGCCACTTCGGATAGGTGGGCGCGGGTGGTCATGCAGGCTTCCACACGCGGGCGATGTGCTGCGACAGCGGCAACGGGATCTTTGCAATCATGGCAGCCGCAGCCTTGCGGTTAATCCCGATGTGCTGGCGTTTGTCATCGGCCGTTCTTTCGTACCTTGCGCCTTTCAGGTCTGCGGCAACCTCCCGCGCCATCGACACATTGAAGCCGACTTCGGAAAGCTTGATGCCGGGCCGCTTCGTCCCATCGAAGCGGAAGCCCGGCACCTTCGCCGTCTTGAACGGGATCGGCATCAACGCCGGCACATCCCCCCAAAGATGAAAGCTTCCAAAGTTCCACCGAGAGCGACCGACCCACGGAATTGCCCCGCGCACGTTCTCAACTACCAGCGGGATATGGTGTCCGGCTGCTTCGCACGCCTCGCGCTGAATCCTGAAACACGCATCAAACAGCGAATTATCTGGTGGCGGAAGTGCTTTGGCCTTCTTCCACGGCATAGCGCGGTAGCTGTACGCCTGACACGGCGGGCTCGCAACGATGAGCGCCGCATCCTTGAACTGACGGCCGTGGAGCGTCTGCACGTCCTGCAAGACCAACTGCGCTGGATAGCGATGCTCGCCATAGACGTGCTGATGGTTGTCGAAGCCGACGACGTAGTAGCCTTCCGCGAGCAAACCGTCCGTCCAGCCGCCGAGGCCACAGTAGAGGTCGATGCCAAGGGGTGTCAT
>QGNH01000591.1_pt1 | contig 30908 bp, 40 predicted proteins | sample 1735481 | NCBI WGS metagenome assembly QGNH01 (sample SAMN09239004, study PRJNA386568) | Viral metagenome, whole genome shotgun sequencing project. | reverse complement strand
CGCTCCCAGTGGATGCCGCAGTAATCAACCCCTTGGCGTTAACGGTTATGCTCGCATTGGTGTATGAGCCAACATTACTATTGACCGTTGCCAACGTGGCTGTGTTGTTATTCAAACTTACATCACCAGTTGTGGCACTGGTAATAATTTCATACCTAGTTGCCATTTTTTTTCCTCTTTAACATTTGTGACTTCCAAAGATAATTATCTGTTTTTTTATGACACTCTATACATAGCGTTCTTCCATTAGAAACATCGAATCTTAAATCGGGAAAATCGCAAAATGCTTTTATATGATCAGCGTTAAGATTGCCACCAGAAGAATCTCCGCACTGAATACAGGTAAAATTATCTCTCTTGAACACGCTCATGCGCCAAATTTTATATTCTAATGATTGTCTTATTTTTTCATTAATAGGCGTTACGCCGCCATTCCAATTGTGATGGTTCTCGCCGCTTATTGCTGGATATTTTTTCCCCTCATTCCATGGAATATTCCCTATTTTTACGCCTGAATTAGAAAGATTTGGATAATCTTTTTTAGTTTTTCCTTTGTTCGGCGGTGACTTTCCTAATTTGGCCAATCTCATCTTTTCTTTTGTTTCTAATGAATGTCTACCAGTAAACCCAGCAGATCCTTTTTTGAATCCGCAAGTTGACTTATGTCCCTTTATAAACTGTCCTTTTTCATTTATCATTTTATTCTCATATGCTTATATATAAATATGTTCCATCAAACTCTATTGTTCCGGCAACTGCCGATGTTAGGTTTGTTCCTGATTGAAATTTAAGTGGCCCTAGGGCCGTAGTTCCAGCAGCCAATACTAAAGCACCTGTCATGGTCCCGCCAGTGGTATATAGTCCATTTGTAACAGCGGCAGCCGTTGTTGCGTTTCCAGCCGTCAGGCTTGCGGCAGTACCTGTCAGCCCTGTACCAGCACCAGTGAAGGAATTACCGGTTATAGTGCCGGCAGAATTAACAGATGTTGGAGTAATCGCACCAGCGATTATCGTGATTGCCGGTGTCGTTGTCGCGTTAGCCACCGTTCCAGAGAAGCCGTTAGCCGTCGCAACGGAGACAGTTGTTACAGTGCCAGAGCCAGACCCAGACGTTCCCTGTGGCGCAGATGCCGATATATTCCAGTCCGTATGCGTACCGGATCCACCATTGTCACTCTCCGTCATTATCAGCGTTGTGCCGCTGTAGCTTGTGATCTGGCCATGGATATAATTCGCGCCATTGGCATTTGAGGCGATGATTACAAATTGACCTGGAAAGAAATTCTTATTGGCCTGTGTGGTAAACGTAAATGATCCGGTGCCGATGGCATTGCTTGTGGCGGAAGTGGCGGTCAACGTACTTGCGGCGGCCAAAGCAGATGCGGCAGCGGCAGTGGCTTGCGTAGTAGCCGTCCCAGCCTCCGTTGTCGCAATGCCAGCCTGTGTGGTGGCTATTCCGGCTTGAGTGGTGGCAATACCCGCCTGAGTGGTAGCCGTAGACGCGCTCGTTGATGCCCCAGACGCCGATGTAGCAGCATTACTAGCTTGCGTAGTGGATATCCCCGCCTGTGTCGTTGCGACGCCAGCTTCGGTTGTCGCGGTCATCGAGTACGTGCTCGCATTACTCGCCGCCGCAGTGGCCGTAGCCTGTGAGGCCGCCGCCGCATTTTGCGATATTAATGCCGCAGCCGCGCTGGATGATGCTGAACTTGCGTATCCCGCTATCTGTTGCAGGTTAATAAATATAATCCAGTCGCCATTGGCTAAATCTGTTGACCATATGCCGGATGTATTTGACAGCGTACACATATAATAATTTAAGGTGCCGCCTACGACGTCCTGAATGATGTCGCCATAATTATACGCAGTCACAGTCTGCCAAGTTCCGCGCCATTGACCAGTTCTGGCGGCAACTTGCTGTACCTGCATACAGAGCGTGTCCAAATCCTGCTCCACCACCAATGGCCAGAGATTACCCTGATTAGAGAGATCACTGCCCTGCAGGATAGGAATCAGGCGTTGAATGTTTAAGGATGTGCCGTTGGCTATAGCGACCGGAGACGCACCGATAGGATATGTGAGCGTGCCGCCAACGCCCCATATCTGGCCAGCAGCAGGGGTATTCAGGGCTATGGTATAGGTAGATGGGGACAAGATAACGGTTATGCCAGAAGAGTTAATATAGGATACGATATAGGTTGCATTGCTATAATTAACAATATTGGCAAATGGAAACACGGTCTGTACGCCGTTACCGCCGAACGTCTGCGAAGTTATGGAACTTCCTATCGTAATGGGCGCACCTATAACGTGTGCCGCACCCTTCAGAGATAGTCTAGCAAGGAATTAGAGAAGTGGAAAGACGATTATTGTAATTACTTACCGCTTAATAGTCCGGTTGTATTGCCACCTGCGTTTAGGTATATGCCAGGAACGCCTGTCGGAACGCCAGCGCCAGGAATATAGCCAGTCATCGTTCTTCCCTGCTTTTTCTGCATAGCCCTATTGCTACGTTCCCACCAGCCAGGGCTTGCCGCTTCATAAAGGTGATACCATAGCAGATAATCCAAGGCACCCTTCAGGTACACAAGATTCGCCATTGGGATATGATGTACGGCAAATCGAGCAAGTTGCGGCCATACATCTCCGTATGCTCCATTCTTATGCTGTGTCCCATGACCAGACATTAACGTATTATTATCAGCCATAAAGTCTTTATATATCTTAAAGAGAGAGCCAACGTCTGCCGCCACCGGACCGGCAATCGTAGATAAAGGATCGGCACCCATCCTGCTTGTCTCGCCAAAGAGATAGTCACCCATGATTCCCAACCCACCGCTTTGCCCAGCCGCAGCGAGAAGCGTGGCGGGATCACGAGGATCTTTCAACGGCCTACCGTTAACCATGTCACTAACGGCCATACGCATATATCCAGCCGGTACGCCAATAGCGATCAGTTTTCCTATGTTCCACGCGGCCTCGCTCTTGGAGAGACTCATGTAAATCTCTTTCTCAAGAACCTGCGTCATAGCGGCTACAGGCCACATCTTGAATTGAGCGAATAGCCTTAGAGCAGATCCCTCAACAGTGCCAGGACGAGTCCCGCGAAGTAACGCAGTCTTTGCCTGTATGCCTGGGGTTACTACACCATGATTTGCGGCATCAGAATAATACGAGAGAAGTTTATCGGATAAATCTTGGCTGATATGCTCCACAGATGACGGTGTTAAATATGACCTGCCGCCATAGGCGCGAAGCTCCGCACCCTTCATTGACGCCCAATCTGCCGCCGTAATCCCATACTTTCCGAGCATGTTCTGCAGGTGAGGATCAAGCGTAGAAAATTCCTTGTCCAAGTTTCTAGCCAAATTATGCGCCAGCATACCCTTAATGCCAGCTTTCACGCGGTCATACAAAATAGGCAATCCGGTTGCGTCCATAAAGTGTCCAGCGAAGGAACTAAGTTTACCTGGGACGGAATCATTATTGAGTGAATCCCTCATATGCTTTAAGGCGTGGTCATCATAAGCGCCGAGGTCAGAGAATATATCTCTGCGTTCAGAATCCCCCATACCTGTAACAATAGACTTCATCAAGTTGCCCATTGCCTCAAATCGGTTAATTCCATGTTGTGCCAGTTCAGATGTAACGGTTGGCCAGACGGAGGCCAAGTGGGTAAAGCCAACACTACCGAGGTCAGACACCACCTCCGCAGTCATTAGGTTATTAGTGAGTTTCGCCATGCCCATATTTGCCGGACGGTTAAGCGAACCATCCAGATAACCCATCGCGTGTTTAAGTTGCGGAATATCTTTCTGGAAGTCTATAACCCCCTGCGGGTCTAAGTCTCTATATGTTTGCGATATTTTATCTATCAACATATTATAATTTGCCATCGGGTTTCTGCCCAATCTATCCATCAAAGCAAGAGAACGATAGCCTTGATCTATAGCGTTTAAGACATTGGCGTGCAAGGTAGTGAAATTACCAAAATCCTGCATATGGTCATGCCAAGCATCAGCATCTTTGAATATAAGAGTTTTTGACTGTGATACCTTGTTGGCTACATTTAACGTGTTCTGAAAGTCTGGGTGTATAAAGCCATTTCCGGACTCGCTGCCGCCAATCTTATCAACGCCAGTAACAATGGAGTTGAATACCATGCGGCCAAACTCTGTTTTCTTATTCGGCGCAATATCCTTAAACGTAACATCAGACAGGCGTGGCAATGTTTTTGCCCACCATGCGTCAAACGCCTCTTGAATAGTTTTACCACTACCAGCCGCTTGTAACATCTGGTCAACATTGTGCATTGTCTTGGTAATATAGTTCTTGGAATCTCCAATATCGGCGCCAGCAGCATTTAACTGATCGCGTATATGATCTAGCAGCGTGGAATAAATCTTAGCTACTTTTCCTGCAATTCCCTTATCTGGAGCCTCACCATTGCTTATCTTGAACATGGCTCGCTCAATATCTCTGTCCATTGTTCCTTTGGTGATAGCCTTGTAAACTCCCAATTTATCAAGTTGATTAACCAGAGCAGTGGCAATCGCACCACGCTTACTTGTCCACGCAGATTCTATACTTTCTCTGCCAAGCTTATTTGAGCCGTGTAAAAGTGACCTTAAATATTCTGCCGCTTGCCTAATACCACCAGCATTAACCACCTTGTTCAGTTCATTATTGCGTAGTATGGCGTCCTTCAGTTTGCCTATCTTTATATTCTTAGCTGCCTCTTCTTTATCTGCGCCAAGTTTATCAGCCGCCATCTTAAAGGCATCATCTGAATTGAATAATGGCATTGTTCCAGCGGGGGCCTTTGCTCGATCACGCATAATTTTTTCCCTCGTCTTGAGCATGTTCAAGATCATTGTCTTGCGCTCTTCATCGGAGAGTGTAAGTCCGGTTGCATCATTGAATGTAAGAAGACACTTCTCGTAACCCATTATACCCCCTTCAGGCAGTCAGCAAGAGACTGAAAGCCCTTCTTGTAAAGTTCAGCTAATTGAATTTCTTTATCTCCGGCGTATAAGTCGGCAAGCTCATCATCCGTCATTTTTGAGGTATCAATCTTTGATGTCAATTCAGCTATTGCCTGATCCTGTTCGCTTAACTGTTTATCCCTGGCAGTTGATTTTCCCTCTGGCTCTCTTGCTCCTGCGGCGACACTTGGTTCTCCGCGCTCTCCGGTATGTCCTTCTGCCAGTTGTTCGCCACCCTGTTTAGCTCCGCCCTCTGCTCCTCCGGTGCGCTCTGCGCCTGTGCCCGCAGTATTTCCAGCGCCTGTGCTTTCTGCTGTTTGCTCAGGTATTGTGTATGCGCCATCTCTTAATGTCTCCCTTTGTTTGTTATCCTCTAATGTTTTTAACGCTTCATCTAACGTATATCCAGATTCCCTAAGATCGTGGACATGCAAGGCTTCCTCATCATTAAGCACTTTGTCGTGAACATCATGTGCCTCCAGCTTTGTATTTTCTATTGCCTGATGCTTATCGTATTCATCTTTATCGGCATCATGTTCTGTTTCCTTCATGGATTTACTGGCATCATTATAAGTGTCTGTGCCGTCTACATGATCCTCAAGTATTTTATGAAGATCGTCTATATCACTTTTATGCAGTTCATCCTTATTAGCTGCCTTTATATATCCCGCACGTTCTAAGGCATCACGCGCTGCGTCTGGAGACATTCCTTTTGTTTTTTTAAAAATATATCCGTCAAGTTTTCCGCCGTTATACCTTTCAGTCTCAGCAGATTTTTTTATACCGCCAAGTCTTTTTAAATAGCCTATAGCAGTCAGCCGCCCTTTATTCAGGTTATCAGGATTACCCAATGGCGGCTTACCAGCGGCCTTACGCATATCACGATGTTCTTTCGCAGCGTTCTGAATCATATTGGGAAGGTTGTTAGCTCTTTGCTGTTCTTCCTCAGAAAGTTTTTTCTTGGCGTTTAAAACACGCGCCTCTTCCATTAATGCAAGTTTCTCTTTGTTCTTCTTGCTAACGTCTTCGTCGGTTGGCCCAGTTTTTTCTGGAACGGCTGGAGAGGGTTCAGCAACCTTAGCAGGTTCCTCATATACCTTCTGCTCAGTGGCTTGTGGAACAAATGGAGCATTTTCCTGTTTGGCGGTTTTCTCGCCAAACACATCATCGGTAACTTCTTTCAACTCTCCAGAAGTCATAGACGGTTGAAAACCTTCCCTATAAACTTCCTGCTGTTTTTGAGCCAGATCAGCCAAAGACTGTTCTTCTCCAGCCTTGGGATAAAACGGATCAACACTTACTTCGCGCCCATCCAGTATCTGCGATACAGAGGAAGTCATAGCGCCATGTTTTGTCCGTGCGTTTGCGTCTACTATATCCTTTGCGGCATTAGCTTTCGCCCATTCTGTCTCAGTTGCCCCACCAGCACCGCCATCCGGCGGCGGAGGAACTCCCTCAATGCCACCAGCAGCAGGAGGTACACCACCAGATTCAGGCGGTATGCCATTCCTTGATTTCCAAGCATCCCCAACCGATCCAAAACCAGCATGGAATAGTGCTCCGAGCGCAGCATTGAAGGTTAAATCCCTGAAGGCGTCTCTCATACTATAGTCAGAGGCTTCCTGTGTCCCTAAGCCGTACTGCGCTGCTATCAATGGCACTTGTCCGGCCGTTGCTCCCGTTGCCCCCTCAATCAATCTTCCGCCAACTTTGGCCGCCGTACCAGTAAGCCCAATTCTACCAACGGCGACAGCAGCATTTTCCTCCCCAAGACCAGGAACAAATAGAGAGGCACCATTAAGGGGATCGCTTAAAAAGGCAGCAACACCCACCGCGAAATTAGTTGCTACTCCATGCTGATTCTGGAAGCGGGATATGATGCCCTGTCTGTCCAGTTCATCGCCCTTTGCCTTGGCAATAAGTTGCGCCGTTTCTGGGTACATAGACTGACCGCCAGAAATAGGAACCTGTTTACCGTCTGGGCCGATAGGTCCATAGTTTTTATCAATATATTCGGGTGATAATTTTTGCTGCCCCATATCAACAGCGGTATCATTTCCGTTCTCACGCTGCATATAGCGCAAGGCTGAACCAGAGACAGTCGCTCCAGAGAATAAAGATTGCTGTCCGAATCCTTGCCCTATATCAACAGGTGTATTTTCCTGAGCATTTAATGCCGCAGTTCTAGGGTCTGCCGTTGTATCGACTGGACTATCTGTTACCCAGACCATTTATTTTCCAATCGTCTTTAAAAGATCAGATCCCTCTGTATCGGTACCATGTGGAATTGATGGTACAACATTAGGGGCAGAGAATTGAATAATTAATGGCTTCCCATTTTTTCCAAGCACAACCTGATTATTTGGATCTCTCAACAGCATACCGTCACCAGACGCTGTATTGACCCATGAGTGGCTACCTTGGAGCCATGAATAATAATCCTGTGGTTTAATTTGGCCATGAAAACCTGTGGAGTATGGCGTAGATTCATGAGCAAATTTATCTATATTGTCCATTACATATTTTGCATTGCTCTGTGTTCTGCTAAATAATTCTTCTGGAACTCGCGCCCCACCATCTGGCATATACCTGTTGTGCTTATCAAAAGAATCAAGGGCATTTTGTGCAGCATTTGGGTCTTTATTATAAAACTGTTTTGCAGCGGCCAATGCCTCTATTGAACTATAAACACCTTCTACCTGTTGTGGAGTCGCCCCACCGTTGGCAAGAGAATCCCTAAGTTGTGTCCATTTTTGATCGCCCTGTATGGTGGTTTTAAAATCTGTAATAGTTTTATCTCCAAGCAAATCTTTATAGGTTTTGCCTTTTGTATCTTCCCCAGAAATAGTCGCTAAAAGTTTTGCATCGCTTGCCGTATCTGGATGTCCACCAAGTTCAGCGATACTCTGATAGACCGGAGGAAGCCCACCCTGCGTAACAAGAGAGTGATACACTTGCGGCCAATGATCGCCAGTTTGTTGCTGTATTTTATTAAACACATCTGGAGCGCTTGCCGGATCGGCAGCAATGCTGTTCGCCATACTGATAGATACGTTCTGCGGCAATGCTGATTTCAAACCCTCTGGAACCCCAACAGATTCCTGCCTTGACAGAGAAGCATCAATAAACTTACCAAGTTGTTTCGGGTCTTTCAGTCCATCATTCAACATGCCCGTTAAAAGAGGATCCTTACTTACAAGCGTACCAGATGGATCCTTATAAAGATTGTCTTTGTAAGCGTCTGCGGCATTGCTCATCATCTTGTACATATTTGATTGTTCTGCATAACCAGATTGCGATGGTGTAATATTTGGCAATTCTTTTTGCAGGTCATCAAGCCTTTTGTTCCACCCCTGAAGAGATTGCCCGTATTTTTCTGGATTAGCCGTTGCAAGACGCTGATATTCTGCACGGCGTAAATCAATAAGTTTCTGTGGATCGTTGCCGGCCTGAGCAATTAGGGTATTTGTTTTGTCAATCCCCATATTAACGGCGCTATCAGTGGCAACAGCGGCCATAGCCGGTGACATTTTATCTGCGCCAACGCCCATGGCATATTTATCATGGATTATCTTAGCCGCACCCTCTTTTGTAAGATTGGCAACGTCTACACCTGGGTTTGATTCCGCATTAATCCCAAAGTTTGTTGGCCCCTTACCGCTATCGTTGGAGACATAACCGCCCTCATGACTTTGAATAAAATTAATACCAGATGCCGAATTGCCATTGGCCGTTGGCGCGGCAGACGGCTTAAACGAATCCAAGTCCTGATATATCTGGCTTACTGATTTTGATGGGAAGCTGCCAACAAATCCGGCGACATGCTGGAGGTCATTCTGATGGTTAATAATATCCTGCGCCTTATCCGGCTCACGCGGATATGCTGCACGAATAGCGTTCTCATCTACCGTCTGTATTGGCAATCCATTGGTCGCCCTTGCCTCATTATCTGCGAATGTTTTTCCAATCTTATACTGATTATCAACCGCGCCGAAATTTGACCTTACCTGATCAAGTCTGCCAAGTTCAGCTTTAATTTCATCCGGAGTCTTTCCAGCATTTTTCATGGCTTTCGAGAGTCCATTAACATCATAGGAAGCGCCAGCGGCAGCATACGATCTTGCCGCCATTAATTGCTGCCCCTCTTGCTGCTTGAACTCACTGTTCATTTCAGAGGATATTTGTGCCCTATGCGCTGCATCAAGGTATGGAACGGATACATTCTGTCCATTACGGTTGGCAATAAATTTACCGTTCAGCGCCTCATTAAACAGTGCGGTTGCTTTGTCTGGATCAGAGGCCGTAAGCTGCCTTATCCCGCCAGCGTAAGCATCCCCGACATATTGAGAGATCAAACTATCTGCTGCAGCCGGATCAAGCCCCTTGATATGTGCAGATTGAATTGCATCATCCCTGATAAGACTGATATTAGCTTGCCGTGAATTTGGGTCGGCAATATTCATTGCCATGTTATTAACCTTGCTCTTGAGAGAGGCGTCCAGAGAGGCTGTCTGCGCGACCTCTAATTGATCGGCAGCATAAGAACCTGAACGAAAAATCGAACGATCTACTTCTGGGGCAAATTGATTCCTGAACATGCTTCCGGCAGCAGGACTCATTGAAGATGCTGTGCTCTCCATAAGCGCTCCAGCACCTGCCTGAAATGTTTTCAGCGCACCAACAGCGTTCATACCTTTTTGTTGATTATATTGAAACTCAAGATCACTCAACTTTTTAGATGCCGCTGTGACACCATCACGGGCTATCGTATCATTAGCTATCTCTACAAACTTACCAGATTGATCTCCGACCGCTGCATCAAATCCCGCGCCATAATCTTCAGGATTAGCCTGCGTGCGTATAGGCGTTCCACCTTCCTCCCCGCTAACCTCATTCTTAACTGTGGGCGTACCACCCTGCGTACCGTATATATCTGCTGGAGCATTGGCCATTGTTAGTTACCCCATAGCCCATTGAGCTTGTTGAGACTGCCAAGGATTGCCGGTAGAGTTGAGGAGAGTGGTTCCGACAGCGCCTACGGCACCCTGCGCTAATCCAAAATCAGCGCCCTGCGTATCAATCTTGGCCTGAGCATTTTCACCAACGACCTGACTCTGGAACCCGTAGGCTTGACGCGCAGCATTACTACGTATAGTTAAAGCATTTAGTTCACCCGTTTGCCTGATTGATTTCTGCGTATCCTGAAAAGAACCAGAGCCAACATCCACTCCGCTCGCTCCTTCCTGAGCCATCGCTCCACCGGCTTGCGCCCTTGTGGCTAAAGACTCATTGCCAGCGGCTTGTTCACCGGCCTGAGCCGCAAACGTAGCGTTTTGCCCAGCGATCTGAGCGTTGTAAGACGCAATCCCAGCATTCTCTTTGCCTGCCTCGTACTTGGCTGCGCCACCGATTAGTTGGGAACCGGCCTCAAGTCCGAGAGCGGCGCCCTTTCCGGTAAGGGCAGAAGTAACTCCACCCTCTAGGGCAGAATCATAAACTGCACTATAACCAGCGGCGCCGGTTGCAACTGGGCCGGAAACTCCAGCGGCAAGAGGCGTTGTAGCGGCTACGGCATCGGCTGTGGCAGCTCCAGATAGTCCAGCTAACTCAGACACCCCAAAATAAGCACCGGCACCCAATGCCACAATTCCCAATATACCCTTAGCGGACGCTCCCATTTACTTAATCCTCACCGTAAACGAATTTCTTAAATAATACACCATGTTTACCAAGGGGTAAAGACTCCCCAAGCTTAAAGCCGACGATCTCCAAGAGGCGCACGGCCTCGCAATAATCACTTAAAACGAAATTAGACATTTTTGGGTATATCTTAAGCATTTCCTTGAGTTCTAACTGGTAGATTCGCGCAAACTTCAAGGGGGAGACCTTTTTAACGCCCTCCGTTGTCAATAACCAAGGCTGCCCAGTTAACCCCAGAAGGCTCCCCGCCACGCCCCATGCTGCCACCGGCTCTCCATCTATGATGGCCGTCCTAGTATATACACTCCGCTTAAACGAGCGCCACAGCGCCTGCCGCGCCGTTAATCCAAGACCCTCCACTTCTCGCCTGTCATCCTCGCGTAGATTATCCCTGATATGCAGGATATGTTCTGCGGTTGTGGGAACGATGGTTACTATGTAATTACCCACCAGAATCACCTATCGTATAGTATATGGACGAGCCGGAAATTGACATTGGAAAGGGATACGTTTGTTGCATAGCTACCGTACCATATGATGAATTATCAGCAGATGGCTGTTCAAGGTTAACCCAATAATCTCCACTATATAATGGAAGTGACTGCCCCATTGGGACTGTCGCGTTCATCTCTTTTATATCGACCATATCCGTCCAAGGAATTTCCTGATTGTTAGGATTTTGACTTTGGATGGGTTGATTAACACCAGTGGAAATCCCACGGCTGTTTACTACGCGGAGAGACATGTTGCTGACATTCTTCCGCTTACCCATTACGGTGCCACCGCCAGCTTCCGGCACATCCAGATACATCGTTTGCAACTGAGCCACAAACGGCAATCCGATAGTCACCGCGCTACATGCCGTTGGCAAGTTAATCGTGCCGTCCGTTACGGTCAATCCACTAATATAGCCGCCATCAGCGACAACGGAAACGTCCATGCCCTCCAAGTGATTCAGCCCCGTAATCTGAGAAGCTGGAGTCGATATACTCCACTGTCCAGCAACAATGGGAACGGGCATATTATTGGGATCATTGGGAATGGTAGCCGTAATAGGCACAAGAATATTGGCGACAACCTGCGTACCGGAAACATAGGTCACTATCTCTGCTTTGCCATACCCATTTACGGTCACGCCAACGCCAGCATCTATTGCTGTATTAGTACTGCCGACTCTTATAATGTCACCAACATTGCCAGCGGAGAAAACAGAGGCAGATGTATTGAATGTAACGTAGTTCGTGATAATTGGATTAAGCACTGCGCCGGATCCAGTAGAATCGGTCACAACAAGGGTTGTATAGCCAGGAGTATATAATTGTCCAGCATTGGTAACGGTAACTCCCGTAATAACGCCATTTGTCAATGTGGCCGTAAACGTAGCGCCATTTCCAGGGGTGTTGGTAAATGAATCATAAGCCGTAATGGTTGGCGAGGTATAGCCAGATCCACCAATGCCGATATTGACGGAAGTAATGTTGCTTGTTCCGTTAGCCGCCGCAGGAGTCAGCGTTGCTGCCGGATTGGTCATTGGAAGGGAGAGGCCAGCATCTACGCAGAAACAGTTCTCAGAGTTAGTCCATGCCCTGTTATCCATGCGCTCGATATAGTATGCCCACTGGCTTTGTCCGACAATGTACCGCTTTGTAATGACGTAAACCGCGTCCACAGGTAGCTCTGTTATACTGATAACATCATAGAAAAAGCCATTGGTATCATGTCTTGCCCATGCAGATATATTCTGCTCTTTAAGATATGTATATGACAGCATAATGCCGTCATCGCGCACAACCCATATTACTTTGTAAGGTTCCTCGGCGTATGCCCATGACTGTACTTCATGGTAGTTAAACAGGTGTGAAGATAATACTGTTTTATCAACCCCAGTCCAAATGTTGGCAAAGATGTTATAGGAAATGTCTCGGATGATACTACCCTTGGATTGGACGTAAAGAATATCATAATTTACAACAATGGGCTGAATCTGGTTATGGCACCCATTATATGCCTCGGTTGTTGCATCCTGATCCGATGGCGTAATGGCCACAAGGCTACCGCCATTAAGTTGCCAAGCGCCCAATCCCGTAAGAATCATCAAGCCCTGACTCATTGGAACCATGGCCTGAATACCATTGATTTGTTGCGCCCACGGCGCACCCGTGATTGCGTCATTATTGGTGACGGGAATAGATACGTCCATATTCGTATAGGCGCCAGGTTGGGTCATATAATAGGTATCTGGATTATTGAGGGTGTACCCATACACGCGGCGCTGTTGATAGTAGGCAACGCACCCTGGATATGTGCCCGTCTCCGCCCCGATTGTCAGCGTTGCGGTAGCCCCAAGATCAACTCCATCTGCGCCACTGGTAAGATTTGCGGCGCTCACTGAACCGTCATACGATCCAGCCGCCAACGTATAGGCATTTCCAACCGTACCGGCAGTGGCATAAGTAATGGTCAACACGGTAGCGCTGACCGCATAAGTGGCGACATCAATAGATGCATTAGTTGATGCGTTAAGATTGATCGCCAGCGTTGATAGCGTCACCGCCGTATTGTGACCTATTAATGTCTCTGTAGCCGTTGGCGCACTACTAACAAATGTCCATGTAACCCCGTTAAGGATAATTGTCTGCCCGTTGGTGGGATTAGCAGAAAATGTATAAGTGCCAGAAGCGTTAACCGCGCCACTAAGAATGGTTATTGTATCGCCATTCGTGTAGCCCTGACCAGCATCGGTTATATAGAAAGATTGCAGAGCGCCATTGGCGACGATTGGTTGCCCAGAAAACCCAGTTCCCGTAGATGTGGTTACGCTATACGATATGGTAGATTGTGTAAAGCCAGCGCCGCCAGCGGTCACATTTACAAAACTTATCTTGCCCCGTGCGAATGGATCAGCATGTTGCGGCGGAACCTGCGTGAAATCGGCTGTAATATTATTATCAACGAAAGAAGTGCCAACAGACGTTCCGATATAGCCATAGGGAACACCAACGGGAACCACCGCATTATAGAACGGTGTAGCGCTATAGATATTATAGTTAGATGAATTGGCAACCTGATTCCAGTTCAGGCTATTAGAGCCGGCATTAATAGATATGTCATTATTCTTGATACTGACAAGATTAGAGACAATGCTTTCCTCTCCCGTAGTTGCCGATACAGCGGTTACTCCATAGGCATAATATGTATTAGTGGTTGTAGACGATGTAGCTGCCGCAGTAAGATTGTCGGGTGCCACTATTCCCGCTTGAAACTCAACAGCAGTGAAAACCCAATTAGTCGCACCGTTACGCACTAAATCATAAGTATTATACTCCGTCAGAGTAGTCTGATTAATGCAGCCAATCGACATAGTATTGGCGCTCTGCGTAGTTTTCATCCAATAAATATCAGCGGCGAGATATGGCGTCGGAGTGGTATAAATACGAGCAGCAGTTCCACCAGAGACATACGCCGCACTATTGTTAAACACATTTCCGAATAAGTCGGTAACTGTAAATGTTCCAGAAGTGGGAACGGTGGCAACAATCCACGATAGGCCGTTTAACTGAGGGATTCCGTCCACTCCATTAATGGAAATCCAGTCACCAACGCTGTACCCATGAGCCGTAATAGAAATTACGGCAGGATTGGCGTTAGATACGCCCGTAATATTCAGTGCAGACTCTGTGATTAATCCACCCTGATAAACCACACGCATATAACCAGATATGTCAGACGTTGTTCCGCCCGATACATAGGCATTTGTATAGGTTGATCCATTCAATGTGACATGCGTACCGTCTACTACGGTCACTGCCCACGTGCCATTGGCTTCAGTCGTTCCGACTACGCCAGACACAACCATCGTTGATCCCGACCAAATGCCGCGTGTAGAGGTTATCGTTAACTTTATCAGGCCACCGCTACTAGCCGTACCGGTAACGGCATTGACGATTGTTTGCTCGCCAAACTCAAGGCCATATTCCTGATTGATATTGAACTCAAATGGCATAAGGCGAGGCGCCACATTATTGGCGTTTTGAAGAGATTTTTCAACATAGGCCAGTCCGCCACGGGATAAATATCCGCCACGATAATCAACGAATCCGTTACGCATTGTGGACGCGCCATTGCGGAATTTATCAAGATCTGTATGAGCAAACAGACTGGGGGCTAATTCTCCCCCGATAAAGCCATTAAGCATTGAGTCTTGAGTCATACCTTAATACCCCGATGGCCATGACATCTCAACATTTCCGTAGATGTACGGCGCATTTCCATTGTAAATGGACGCTCCCTGATTCTCTCTAGCGCTTATCCAAGAAGCTTCACGGCTTTGGGTCGTAAAGCCTTCGTCACCATCCCTGATTCTTGCTTGCATTATCATTTGCATGGCGTCTTGCTTGGCGCCGGCCAACATCGCAGCGTTCATATTGATAGCGGGAATCAGGTATGCCGCGAGAGAAGATATAAACGCTTCTACGAAGAGTCCATCCCAAATTACGGGGTTACTGCAATTGACTGTATAACAAAGTTGAGCCTGTGAAAGATCGGTAAGAATGATCTGACGGGGATTATTATTAGTGTCTACAGAGTAAGATACCTGAAAGGGAATTTTCCCACGACCCCTGATAATGGCTGGCATCGCTACACTAGCTGTGGTCAATGGCGCAGTACCGCCAGTATTTTGTTGCGGGAGAGATGGAACAAGAAAACGCGCCTGTAGACAGTCAGCAGGAAGAAGATAGCTGTATAAGTATGGCACTGGCGGTATTGGCAATACCGTACCTGACTGATTCTCCGGCGTTCCTTGGGCTGCAGCAATTAACGCAAGGGGCGCTTGCTGACGGAGACAGTTCCACAAAGCAGTACGCGCCAACTGCTCGAAGGTGCTTTGATAGAATATATTACATGAACGGGCTTCAGTAGAAGGCTCATTAAGACTTGCGATAGTGGCCTTGCTGCCGATTCGAAGAAGTGCTTGGTTACATAAGGAAACTGGCGTACTATACGATGTCATTTTATATCCCTATATTTCGCAAGATATTGTATAGCCCTTAAAAGTAAATCTTCTCTATCATTAATTGCACCAAGCATGAAATTACATGGGGCGCAGAGTATTCCGCGAATCTTGCCAGTAGCGTGACAATGATCAAGATTCGGCTTATTAAGCAATTCTTTTTCACAAATGGCACATTTTTTCTCTTGCGCTATAAAAAGAGCATCAAACATTTCTTGGGTAATGCCATACCTATATTTACGTCGTCTTAATCTATGCTGTTTTTTTAATTTTTCTCTAAAAACATCATCTTCGTGACGTCTTTTCGTATGCGCTGAATTTTTACACTTCTTACATATTTGTTGGCGTCCAGTTATATGATTAGACGCCCTATGAAATTCAGAATATTCTTTTGTTTCTCCGCATCTATTACATGTGATAAAATGAGGAGTTACTTTTGGTTGTAATTTTTTTGCTTCATATTTTGCATGTTGATCAGAGGATCTATAATTGGCCTTACGTCTTTTTTCACTACATTCTATACATCTGCTATGGCGTCCGAAAACACCATCTTTTTGTCTATGAAATCCAGACAATGGCTTACTAACATCACATCCAGTACAAGTCTTTTCTTCCCGATAAAAATCAGCCTGCACAACTGTATTTTGAAGAGTCACCTAACACCTCTATTCCTCGGTATGATAGGCTTTCTTATAGGGCGCAAGCTTTTTCTCTTCTTGTTCCTCATCCTCTTCGCCCTCTGCTGACATCGCTATAACCTGAAGCTCTATCCTCTTGCCAGATCCTTCATTCTCGGTCGTGCTAGTGACTTTGGCAAGGCAATGAAAGTGTACCTGATCACCAACTGAACAATTATCTTCCATGTTCAACTTATCAAGAGTCTCATCATTCAGTGATAGGCATAATCCATATGGGTACATTGGCGGCATGGGCGTATCGGCGCCATTAATGGGTTTGACGTTCTCAATCTCTACTGGTTTCATAGCCATGTCTACCATGTGTGGAATATGTTCCATTATGCAGCTTCCTTCTCTTCTACTTTTACTTGTTGAACAAATGTATATTCGTAATCTCCAATGTGGGACGCCAGAACAGAGGCATAGTGATCAACATACAGCTTAACACCTTTGGACTTCAAAAGATGGCAAAAATATAAGTCCTCGCCAATATACTGCCCAGCCAGTTCATTCCATTTAACCTCAAATCGGGGTTTGGGAATATCACGCAGGCAGTCCAGCTTAATCAGCGCCATCCCAAGACCGACTTGATATACTTCCTCAAGGCCAGTGCGCTTTCCGCTATCTATCGGAGATAGAGTCCCCAGTTCATGGGCGCAGAACGTAAGGGGCAATGTGCGTTTGCAGAAGTTCATGGCGACATAATCGACATCGCGGGAGAGCATGGAGTCAAACGCTTCGCTGGAAAATTTTGTATCATCATCTATCCAGAGAATGTGTGTGAATCCCTCATCAATGGCAGCCTGTAAGAGCATGTCACGGGAGATGGAGAGAAGTGATGCTGGCTGACATCTGACTGCAAAATTATCCAGTTTCTTGGCGTAAACCAAGCCACAGAGGTGCGCGGTAAGGTGAACCATGGAGGTGGAGAAACCAAGTTTCCAGTCACGGGCCGACGCAATTCCGACGAATATCTTAGGCGCAGCCATGTGTTTCCCCTAGCTTATGACGCTCTGGAAACTTTCATGTAAGATCCAGCAGCTACCGTTGTGCTCGTTGTGATCGCCGTAGCCTGGGAGATAGACAATCCAAGCGTTCCACCAGCATTGACAACAAGAGTACCAGAGAAATCAAGCATTGTACAGGTGTTAGCAAAGCCAACCAAGTCAGCAGACAGTGCAGTCACATTGGTCGTCGCCTTGATAGCGGTGGTATTATAAACCAATGACTGGATATTTGCCGAAGTGAGCGTAAGGCCACCAGTGCCGATAAGTTCAGCCACAAGACCGTTACCGTTAATGGACGTTACAAGCAAGCGACCATCAATCTCATATTTTCCACCAGCGGTCAAGGCAACTGACATACCCGTAGGAGTGAATAAAGTTGTCGTATTATAGGCAGCAACAGCAGTCGGCATAATTAATGTGTCTTGATTAATCATGTCAGATACCGTTGGCATGGTAATCGTTGGAGATGTGAGAGTCTTGTTGGTCAATGTATCCGTTGTGGCACGCATAACGAAAGTATCTGTAGCGGCCTGAATAGTAGCCGTATTGCTACCCGCAACAGCAGCGGCTTCAACAACAATCGCTCCAGATGTAGACCCCTGAAAAGATACGTTTTGCATGTTGTTAGGAGCTTCACTGCGATGGACCAGCGTAACGGCAGTCGGGCTATTAACGGTAACAAAATAGAGGCTTGCGGTATAGGGCGGAACAATCACGTTTGTAGGAAGCGTAACGCCAACACCAGCAAGAATAGTTTGTACCCAACCAGTCGAGTTCTTAATCAGGACTTGGAAGGTTTCACCGACGATATAGCCAGGAAGCGCCGCAATAATCTGCAAGGCAGTAGCCGTTGTATCGCTGAAAGCGGAGGTCGGGCCGGAACGTGCGATCTGACCACCAACAAGGGCAGCGGCGGTAAGTGTGCCAGCGCCTACAGTGGTGATTGCCGTTTCTTTAAGGCTTGTCCCCTCAAGTGCCGCCAGCGCCGCAATGGCACCAGTCGTTGTTTGCTCAGTCGTCGCAGCAGGTGCGCCCGTAGCATCTTGACCAAGTACCTGTAGAGTCTCCAAACCTGTTAAAGCCATAATATTATCTCCCTGTTAATCTTAATTCTTATTTCTTATCTGTTTGTTCTTTTTTAACATCAGCGGCAACTTCTGCTTCCCTTGTGTCTTTATCAAAGTTTCTTTCCTGTTCTTGTTTGGCAAAAAGAGCACGACGCGCCGTAGCTCTATCGCCAGCAGCTTCTTTTTCTTTATTAATGAAATATCCATAACCAGCATCGCTGATTCCGCTGTTATTAAGCCCCATAGTGGTTTCACCACCAGGGTTATAAATGCTAGGATTTGCTTCTGTTCCCATCTTACTTACCTTTCATTTCTGAAAGTTTTTCTTTGGTGTGTTTCGCTTCCATTTCAGCATGATCAATTTCATGTTTATGATGGAGGATAAGACGTTCCTTTGAGTGCCTAACATCCATTTCTGGAGAACCATTAACTTCCATACCGTCTGTTCCAGCTTGCTCTTTCTCGGACTCTTTAGCCTTCTTGGAGACGCCAAGCTTGCCATCTTCTTTGCGTTCCAAACGAGGGCTATTCTTGTAGGCTCTCTTAGAAACAGGTTCTTTTTTCTCTGCAGCCATTGTTATTTAACTCCATATCTTTGTAGATATTCAGTAAGTCCCAAAACCTTATTTTTATTTTCAAGTAATCCAAGGGTTAGATTACATGATGTACAAAGAATGCCACGCACTTTTCCAGTTGTGTGACAGTGATCGATATTAGCGACAAGATTTCTTTTGTCTGTATAGAAAAATATTTCTTTTCCACACGCTCTATTAGCACAAAGCCCAAATTGCTGTTCGAGCATTTTTACCGCTTGTTCGAGAGAAATACCATATTTACTCTTATAAGACTTATCCTTGCTTGACTTAGGGTTTTTCCGGTTAAAGTCTTTTTGATATTCTTCAATCTTCTTTGGCTGTTCTTTTCTTAATTTGCGTTGGTACTCTTTATTTTTCTTATTTTCACATTCTTTACATTGATATGAAGCATTGGTTCTTGGATTGGTTTTTCTAAAATAAAAATCAACAACATTCTTCTCAACCTTACAACCAGTACAAACTCTTGTAACTGGCATCTCAATTACATTGAGGCTAACATTATTCATTTTATTTACCACCATGGTATAACTTACTCTTTATCTTACTGTGGAGTCCAATCAAAGTACTCGCCAAGCGTGCCTCTTTACCCAAAGCGCCAGGAGCGTGTGCCTTTTCTTCCGCGAACTCAGCCGTAGATTTACCGGCGGCTTTTGCTTTAGCAGCAAACTTGCCCTTATTTTCCGGTTTAACCGCGCCTGAAATCCACTTCTTCTTAGACACCTAAAGACTCCTTACAGAATCGCCTTGGAATGAGAGTCGCCAGCGGTAGGGCCGTCTTGCTTAACAAACTTCGGACCGTCTTGACCGATGCGCTCAACAACATCCAGATCCCTGTTTGTCGTGGTCGAGAACAGCGGAACGGCCTTTTTGTGCATGATGCTCCAAACAAGCTCTTCACGGCGCTCAGGATCGCGTGCAAGTTCAATCAGGTTCTTGCGGCGGGGCAGCTCAGCCATATAGATGTATGGTTGACCGTTCTGGTAGGTGTTAGACGCCTTCTTACGGGCTTCACCAAGTTTGTCGATCTTAACAAGAAACGCCTCAAACGCATCTGCGGCCAGCTTATTAAGTGGTTGCATTTGCAGGTTTGGCTCCAAGTCGTAATACAGCAGGTCGCCCTCATCAAAGTATTGGTTGGCGATGTATGCTTTACCCTCACGTACCATGTAGGCCGCACGATTTTCCTTGATATGGGGCATCGGACGCGGCTGGAACGGAACGGGAGAAAGACGGCTGGAAACAAGATTTGAAGCAATTGGCATATTTTAATACCCTTCTTATTAAAATGGTTATACGGAAGCGAAGTTGGAAGGCAGTAGCGTGCCAACCTGCGTCGGAGGAGTGCGGCAGATCGCCGCAGTGATGTTACCTGCGGAGAACGTGCTCGTTGCTACTACATAGTTAATGCGGTAGAAGCGCGGCAGAACACCAGCGGTAAACGGAGGAGCCAGAGGAGGAAGCGGAACACTCCATGGGCCTACTTGCGCGGCAAGCTGTGCAACAGAGAGGGCAACAGATTCCCAGAGCGTGTAGTACGTACCAGGTACACCACCCGTTCCACTATCAACAGCGGCCTGAATTTGGATCTGCAGCGTAGCGCCGCCTCCAGAAACAAAGGCGGTCGGAATGGAGAAGAGGATGACTGGACGATCTTTTTGATCGCCAATCCCCATGTCAGCCCCAAATACAGTAGAGGTGCCCCACACAAGGTTAGGAACAACACCTGAGCCTGCGCCCGTGATGTCATAGAGATTTGTCGAAGCCGCCGTAGAAGTTACAGCTTGGGCGTTCGAGAGGATTAGTGCTGCATCAAGAAACATGTTTTATCTCCTTTGTTAAAGTATCAATTAGGTAAGTGCTGTTTCAGAGGACAACATGCTGTCAACAACGCGGATCGGAGTCTCACGGAAAGACATGACCGGTTTACCAGCGTAGTCATCCATCGAGATCAGGACGTTCTTATCGCGAATCGCCTGAATGTCGAGGAAGGTACGGATGGTGCGGTTGACGTAGAAGCAAGGCATTGTGCCAGGTGACGGATCTGTCGGGCTGTCAACTTCCGTGATCGCACTGAGGCGGCTAGGAGCCGTTGGCAGCAGCGTCACAGCTTCAGACAGGAGGACGAACAGGTCAGGAGGCGACGTACCTTTCAGGCCAGCGGTTGTAACGTCAATGTTTGCGATACGGACGTTATATTGCCAGTTGTACAGACACAGGCCGATTCTCCAAGCGAAATACGAGGTGTAGCCCTCAAAGCGATTACCGTTGCTATCATACAGGGGAACGATGTCGCCCTTATCTTCATAGACAAGGCCAGCTTGCGACCCAGGCGGATACAGCGCGAAAGTAGATGTATCGCCCCAGCTTGTAAGCAGGATAGAAGCATTTGAGGAAGCCGTACCGCCAGCATTGATTACGTTCTTGGCAGATTGTGCCGTAGACGTATCAAGAGAAGCGTAGTACGGGAAGAAACCAGTGAACTGTTGAAGCTGCGTTGCTTCGTTCGAGTATACCATGGCGGTCGAGATTTGTTGGCTCAGGCCCTCAATGTGGGTTTGATCCTGCATCCAACGGAATTTATCAACATCGCCGTTCAGGTTTGCAATTGACTTATCAACCATCGAGTAGTCAACAAGTTCTGCAATCGAGAACTGGTAGTCAGCGAAGGTGGGCTTGGTAGCGCCAACACCTTGGTTCGCCGCTCTCCATGTACCTTGAGGCAGACCAGTATTCGCTTGGACTTTATGACCCAGTGCAGTATTAGCTTTCTGGAAGATCATGTCCTTTATCATGTTGTTGGACTGGGCGAGGAGCATAGCGATGTCTCCTATGAGTCCATCTGGATTCTCCATGCGGCTGTGGTCGACGAGGTTGGGCAGAATGTTGCTAGACATTTATATCTCCTTGCGGTTGTTAAGTTCTTTTGCCGTATGCTTTTTCGTGCGCTTTCAGTTTCTGGGTCGGCGCCACCTTAGTCGCGGCTACCATTTTGCCTTCTTTGTACGAATCGTTGAGTCGCGCCAAAAATCCAAGCATCGCGGGATGGTCTCCGGCGCCAGTTTCATCAAGCATGGCGCGAAATTCTGTTTGTTGTGCAGCATCGCCAGCGTGCGTACTGATAAATGTGTTCGCGGAAGCCTTGGAAGTCTCGAATCTATTGCCACCATAAACTTCATGCTCTGCAGCGGCTTTTGCCCAACCCTGTTGACGCGCATCTAATTGATTTTGCCAAGCCTTATTCACATTCTGCACGGTTTCGCGCAGCGCATTGATATGCAGATTAACAAGCCCCTGAGCGAATTTCTGCGTTTCTGCGTGATCCGCCTTAGATAGCGCCTCAAATTGGCCAAGCTCTTTATTGAACAGATCCATGCCGTTCTTATCGAGTTGGTCGGCGGTTACGCCTTCCGGCAGAGTCCATGGCTCATAGGTGGGCAACGGAACGGATACCGTCTCTGTGGCCACTACCTCGGCATTTGCGCCTTCCGCATTAGTGACTTCAGTTACGGCAGATTCACCAAGAGTTGTTTTCTTGGGAGTCGTATCAAGTTTACCAATTTCAACTGGAGCCGCTACGGGTGCCGATTCCGCAACTGGTGCGATGGGAGCCGCGCTTGCTACTGATTCGCTTATACCTGAAGGGGCGGGCGGGTTTGTGGCAGTAGCAGGCGCGGTTACTGGTGCTGCGACAACTGGCGCAGATACAACTGGTGCAGCAACGGGAGCCGCTGATACTGTGGGACTGGCAGACGTAGATACTTGGTCAGTCACAAAAAATCCTTATGACCGCCCCTTCATCCATGAGTATGCTTTAAGATTATCTTAATAAATAGTCAATTATGAATATTATGCGATTATTTTTTAAAATTCGTGAATCTGCATGTCCTGCAGCGCAATAGAATCTCTATAGGATTTATGCGACAGCATATGCTTCACCTTCGTACTGGCATATATTTTATAGGGCATGCCATACGGAACATCCATGATCAATTTCATTATCTCGTCAACAACATCAGCCGTATAATTGATATAGGAACACTCTGTTCTTCCACCGTCCCACTCAATGTAGAGGTCAGGCTTCATTTATTATTCTCATCAAGCATTAGGCAGTATAAGTCCTTAAACCTTTGAACATCGGCAAGTAGTTTTTTGCCAGCATTTTGTTCGCCAAGCTTAAACGCAGTCGCGTACATATCTCCCTGAACGAATGGATTATCGTAGATATACAGATCATACAGAAAATTATATACCCATTTCCTACCAGACTGCTGAATCATTATCTTCCGCACATACTCAAGCCTCTCACGCTCACGACGTGCAGACTCTCTTTTTCTTTCCTCAAATAATTGAGCATCATTCGGATCATAACCTTGCTCAAGCGATATTTCTGCCTCAGCTATCCTACTCACATGTTTATCCATGTAAGCCGGATCACGCGAATATTCACCAAGTGGATCGTAAATATCGCTCATAGAATCAGTTCCTTCCCCGACAGGGCTTCTTCACCGCCCATATTTTTGACCATGCCGTCAGCGTCAGCAAGCAGCATCATCCTGCTCTGTTTGCGTTGACGATATGCTTCCTCTCCGTTAAGGCGGAACTGCACTAATGCCTTTGCTAAATTATGCCATTCATGGCTCTTCTTGAGCCTGCCCATCTGGTGCGCGGAAGAGGCGGCACGCTTAAGGCCATCGCTGAAGGTACGGATTGCATCACTGTCATTGGTTATATTAGACATCTTTTTTCTTCTCCATCCTTCTCCTGAATGCCGCTTGATACACCTCAAGGGCAGCATTCTCTTTCTTAATAATCCATCTATCCTTCTCTTCCTGAATCTCCATCTGGCACGATAGCACATGTGCCTTGTCCAGCAGCTTCCGCGTTGACGGCAACAGACCCATCTCCGTTAATCTCGCTACAGGATTCCTCTGCCAGAACAATTTTATCATCTCCCTTAATCCCCATTAATGCTGATGTATCATGAATAATTGTCTCCTGAACCGGAGATTCAAAATAAGCCGTACCGCCCATCATGGGCGCAGGCTTGACATGGTTGAACATCGGGATAGTCACCCGTGCCGTTACCACCTTCTTAAGCCCTGCCAGTATCTCGGCCAAACCACTGAATTTTAAGTTACCGTCGCCATGCCTGTGTATAAGCTGCTCACAAGCTCCCTCGGCGCAGGTAAGGCCGTCCACTATCTCGATGATGATCTTATGTTCTGGATTTGCTTCTGGCGTGCCTAGCATGATTTTATCCCCTCAGGGATAATATTAATGGGTAGATCGGAAGTGTCAATATTTATTATTGATCGCCACCAGTGGGATTTACAAGACTCTGAAGGGCGGAGCGACCCCCACCTATCTGAGTCTGACTTAGTACTTGTGCCGCATTAGCTCCGGACTCGGCAGTGTTTGCCATCGACGCCATCTGTTGAGCATGTTGAGCCGCAGCTTGTTGTTTAGCTCTTGCGGTACGCATCTGTTGTACTTGCGCTTGGCTTCTTAAAATATCATGCGGATTCGCAAGAAGATCATTAAACTCACGGAGGAATCGGTCATAGTCAAGCAGATCGGAAGCATCTTGGTAGACCGCAACCATATTACCTATCAGAGCCGCCAGACGTTCCATTCCACCAGTTGCCGCAGCACGTTGAGCGACAGCCAACAATGATGTGAACTCAATATTCAGCGGAATACCAACCAAGCCTTTTGGCATCGCCGGAAAGAGTCCTTTACGCAACATTATAGAATATACCCGCTTCAGCCTCGGCCTCAGAGACTCACTCAAAATATTCTCAACCACTGGACCAAGCACCGTCATCTTCTCAACCAAGTGCGCCTGTACCTCAGTCGCCGTCATATTCTTGCCGGCCAAGTTCTCCATCATCAGGAACAAGTCAACAAAAAAGCCCTTATTGATTCGTTGCTGGATCTGGGCTAAATCACGCTCCATAGCCGTTAAATCTGGCGCCACTTGGTAGATAGGGCGCAGGCCGTTACGGGCAACGTCAGAAACATAGGTGACTTGATTCGGCAATGAACTGGACGGCTGATTCTTAAGCTCCATCCCACCGATCAGCGGTGGCCTGACCTGTTTCTCGATGCCCTCTGCCTTGATGCGGGTTTCGAACTGAAGCTGCACAATATCAGGCAATACATCCATACCAACAGAACGGCCATAAGCATCATTACTCTGAGTAGACCAGCGAGGAGCAGAGAAAGGCTGCTCCACAAAACCCCTGAAAGAGAGTGGCTTCTCGGACGCTTGACCATATAACCAATATACCTCTCTCCATGCAAAATTGCCCTTAACTTGACCAACATGTCCGTCCGCTATCTCGAAGTTAGGCTCCACGGAATGAGCGACCAGCAACTCCATATCAAGGGCAGATCCCTTCTGCTTCCACAGCTTCACAACATTCTCAGGACAATTCTCAAGGCCAAAGAAGTCCACGATCTGCAGGATAGTCATTACGTACTTGCGGTAGAATGTGCCAACGCGGTTTGTGCTATCGGAGCCAAGGAAATACTCGCCAACGGCGGGGTTATAACAGCGAATTACATCGCGGTCATCCTCATAGATCAGTACCGGCGCCGTACCAAAGACGGTAAGGTCATCGCACTCGGTAGCGAAGGAATTATAAAAGTTGGAATTGCCCATGACGGTATACATGCGCTCTTCAACGATGTCCAGCCACGCGAGCGATTCGGCGTCAAGGTTAGCGTGCGTATAAGTCTTTACCTTCATCCATGGCCGCGAGGGAGACGCAAGGCCAGACATTAATCCAGCGGCGCACACACGCTTGGCATACATCCCCGTTGGATCCACAATGGCGTTATTGATTTGACGGCCACGAGTCATGTTATTGGGCGAGGGTTGTCCGCCGGCAGACTGTGTCAGCCATATGGAACGCGCCGGAGAAATGTAACGTGCAAGATTTGACCAGTTCTCAAAATACCAAGAATTTCTCCAAGCCAACAAGTTCGCCAATCTTGGTTCAAGGTGGCTGCGAAGAGTTTGCCAGTCTTGTTTCTCTTTCTCGCTGGACTTCTTAAGTCTTATATCAGATGGCTGCTGGGAAAGCATAGACGGTCCGGTGCGCTCGTATGGCGGAATCTCCAAGGCAAGATTAACCGGCGACTTCTTTTTTTTAGGAGAAACCGCCGGTTTTTTCTTCGCAACGAATTGTGGAGATTGCGCGGCCATGGCTATGTTTGGCCCTGTGAGATTTGACCGCCACCCAGAAGGGACGACTTAGATGTTGGGGTTGCCGCCGTAATTCCTTGTGAGCCTAACTCGCCTACCGTACCACCTTGACCAGAGGCCAACGCCGCAGCGGCTGCACGGCTGCTCGCTGAACTGCCAGAGGTAGCTGCGGCACTAGCCATCGTCGGAGGCGTAGCCGCCGGCGGAACCGGAGGGGGTGTGGGCACAGAAGGCGACCCAAATAATGATCCCATCTTATTTCTTTCCCTTATACATTTTTTCTTTTGTGGATGTCTTCTTTTTTGCCTTGGCCTCATCAGCCTTCTCGAAGTCCTTGCCAACGGTTTGAGGCACCCCACCATAGCCGCCCTTTGTGTGGGCCGCTGCACGCATCAATTTCTCTTGAGCTTCTGAGGTACTTGGCATCAGTTTGGCTTCCCCTGATAAAAGGCGACAACGAAATCGCGGGGGGCCTTCCAGATTGGGACGAGGACATCTATCATGGCCTCTGATAGTTCCTGCGGCACTACGATTGTCTCGCAAAAATTAGGATCAGGCTGCATCGTCATTATCATTCCCGCCTATAATTTGAACAGCCTCAGACGCAACATCATCCAGCACCATCAATATCTCATCAATCGGCAAACCAGATGTCATGATCGCAGACAGCAATTCATCACGAAGCCCACAACAAGGGCATTCTGATTCTGGCAGGACTGGTGTGAATTTAACAATATTGTCCATCGGATTATAATAAACCCGTAGACATACTCTTACTATACAATTATGTTAATGTGGTGTAACTCTATTGATGTCCAAGGGGTCATAGCTTTGTTGGTGCACAGATACCTGCATCCTATTGTCCACGTACTTCTTCGTCATCGAGGCAATCGGGATAGCGGACGCAATGAAATAACGAAGACAATCCGCGAGGTGGTCATTCTCCTTCACAACTTTTCCATTCTCATCCCGCCGATACAGCCGTAACTCAGCCAACAAGTTCTGACAGGTATTGAAGATCTTAATGCGGCCGGCCGACAGCCGTTGGTAGACCTTGTAGATTCCCGCCTCAACGCCATTGTCTGCCAGTGACAGATTAAGTCCCAGTTCCTGATAAATTTTAAATAGCTGTTCTCCGTCTGTTTGAGCACGGCCTCTGGCCGCCGGATCAATCACGCCTAACAACGTCTCACCACGCGCCCTGATCGCATCAGCGTGTACGCTAGGCTCTGCCTGACCCCTATAATGCTCCGCGAAAAAGTAGACGGTATCCGTCTGATCATCTATAGCGCCCCAGAGTACGGCTGTACGATTCCACCCGACATCCATCGCATAAGCTTGTCGCCAGAAGTCGTGGATGGCGAAGGGGGCACAAACAAAGTCTGATTCGGGGACGGGATAGATGGCGCCAGAACCCAACTGAGGAATGCCCTTGGAACGGGCATCGCGTTGGTGGGGCGGCAGAGAGGCGAGCATGTCAGCGATAGCTGCTTTGTCTAAATGCGCGACATCCTCCCAAGAACATGAAACCCAGTACTTGCTCAAAGCCTAATCTCCAATCCGTGATCGTATCCTTTTTGTTCAGTCGGCTTACCGTCCGGCATAAAAGATAGGACTACTTCACTAATGCCCTTAAGGGGAGTAAAGGCACACATCATTAATCCCTTAGTAGATAGTAAACGCATAAGCGCCTCAGAGTAAATTGCCATCGGCGGTTCTTCATCGCAAAGAACGACATCGCGTGCCGTTGCTTGAAATGCTTCCCTGCCGGAATCATACGATAAGAATTGTAGGGTGGAAACCCCATACTTACTTTTCACGCGCACGGTATCCACCGCATCAGCAGTTCCAGCCTTTGCCCTGCGCTCAATAATTCTATCTGCCGGTATCAGACCAGTGCCAATATCATTGGGCGGCCCCAAAAACTTTTCCTGTATGGAATCTCTTACAAGCTTTGCATTCTCACCGGCTACCATGATATTCACTGGGCGGTCAAATATTCTGCCATTCCACCAAGGCGGATAAAGATCACCACATAAAAACAAAGTGGCTGCATAAGCCGTGGCCAAGCTCTTCCCAACCCGATTCGCCGCGATAAATGCAACCTCCGTATAATCCTTAGTCGCCGCAAAGAACTCCATATGCTTCGGATAAAGCTCACGCTTGAGCGGTCCCTCCTCCGGAAACAGGGTAGTGATATAGTTCATCTTGCGCCGCTTGATGATAGCTGCAACTTCCGCCATCTGGTTGCTCATGGTATAATCTCAATGGGAGAATTGTGAAAAAAGTACCTTGCCCCCTCGACGCGCATAACATGCCAATCCCTTACAGACTGTAATTTTAAAATATCAAGCACCCTATTCTTCATAAATATCTTTGCCCCCCTATTTATAGAATAAAGCCTCTGTACCCTAACCATCATATCAGAATTATCATCCACAGGACCATTGTCCTCATGGCGCCCACCTTCCCACTCGATATATAACTCTGCTGTCATTTATCCCTCGCCAGAAGCATAGCGTCCGCCATCGCGTAGCACTCCTTGGATATGCTCTCATAGTCACCATTATTAATGTTGTAGGTAGAGAGCCATGCCATGGCTATCTGGTCACGTAATGATATTTCCATCTTGCATTGAATCTCTGGACCCATCTTACTGAAGTCTATCTTGCCAACCTCACTCATGACTTCGCCATCCTCCCCACTATACTTTTTGGAACGCCCGTTTTGTGAGCTGTCGCCCTCACCGTGTACCCCTGCCTCAACAGCAGCAATACAGCCTCACGCTTATCCTCATAGAGAGGCGGACGACCTACGCCCAAAACTGCCACCACGGATGATCCGCATACCATTCCTGCTGCGCCTTGACTCCAGCCTTAAAGCCAGCATCAAAATCTCTGATTTCTTTATCTATCAGCGCCGGACGCACAGCCGTATTCTTATTCGCAACCTTCTTCACTTTAGCTTTTGTCATTATCCAACTCCATGCAGTGATTCGCGCTCTTCCAGTGTTCCGTCAACCGTATGTACCTTAGCCACCGTCTGGCTTGCCACATAATCAACAATCGCCTTCCGGCACTCCGCAAGCGTATCGTAGTTAGCGCCCCTCTCTCCGGTCTCTATCTTACGCGGCACAAATTTTCCAGCAGCGGTCTCAAGTATGTCGTAGTCAGTTGTTTTTACTTCAATCATTGTTTTTTCCTTTCTATGTGATAATGGGACAATATACCATTATAGTCAATAGTGCCTCGCAAGTCATACCACGCAGTCACTATCTTTTGCTCTAGCTCTTGGTCGGTCATAGGTGGATAATCCCCCCATGCTTATTAAAGGAGATGTCAGTCATCTGCTCAGCTTTTTTAGCGTCATATTGCTTTAACTGATTAGCAAGCTCATTAATACGCCTTGTCGCCCAAGACATAATTTTACTCTTCTCAATCTCCACGCTCTCCAGATTTTCCTCAATAACAGCAATCCTTACATTCTGCTCATGAATCTTCTGCATCAACTTATTGCTATGTGCCACAGGCTTATTAACCATGACAAAGGATTCGTAGCTCATATCGCCTTTAGCATTATTGCATCCCACACAGGCAATAACCAAATTCTCATTGGCGTCCGTTCCGCCCCTAGACAGCGGAGCCTTATGATCGTAAGTCGGCGCCTGTTTACTTTGCTTATCCGTATAATTTAACTTGCACCTGCAATAGTGACAACGCATCCCCTCGTCAAAAGACATGATAAAACGCCTCCTGTCCTGTGGAGACATATCGTGGATAAAAAACATCAGTGCCTTAAGTTGATCTTTGACATTCATAGAATCATCCTACTTATGGGACAAGGATTCGCAAGAGATTTTTTGTAAAAAATAGGTTGACTTTTTGGATAGGGTTATTATGAGGGTGAGTGGTGCAAGGCTTGATACTTGCTAACAGGGACTCAGTGCGAGGTGTTTAGCGTTGCGGGTCATCCTTTGCCTTTTCCATCACCTTGGGCATACTTTCCCCGATCACTTAGCGTGTCCCTCCACGCCGACCACTCAAAGAGAGTATAGGGACAATGTTAATGGAGGGCAAGTCTGAAATGAATAGTGGGACAAATGATTTTAGGGACGGTCTCGTAAAAATAGGAAGTATACAGGATGGCGAGTATAGGACGCACCACCCCCGCCTCAATCGCTCCCCCCACCCACCCACGGGGTCATGTTTTAAGATTTATTGCCGCGCAGAGCGCGAACTAATGATGGAGCGAGTGCCAAACTATTCCTAAACCATTCCTAAACTATTCCTAAACTATTCCTAAACCATAGTAAGGACAATATGGACGCGCAGAGCGCGAAGTTAATGATCACTTGTTAATCCAATCGTGTTGGATGATAGCCAACACGCCGATAATGGCGGCGCGAGTGATACCATCCTTGTTATCCTCTATCGCGTCACAGATCGCCAGATAGAGGTCATCAATCCTGCCGTCCTTGCAAGGGATATAAACATTTATGACATTGTCTTGATTGTCGTTATCCATGCCCAAACCATAACACAAACGGAAACCGCCGCCAAGGGGTTATGCCGATATCGGTATACCGAGGACGGGATTCCGACTACGTAATATTATGTCTTATCCTTACTCGGCACATGCTCAATAGTCTGGCCTTC
>QGNH01000456.1_pt2 | contig 30913 bp, 53 predicted proteins | sample 1735481 | NCBI WGS metagenome assembly QGNH01 (sample SAMN09239004, study PRJNA386568) | Viral metagenome, whole genome shotgun sequencing project. | reverse complement strand
CATCGGCGCGGGGGACTTCGTGCCCGGCACCCGGCTCGGAACCGCGGACGCCGATGCAGGCCGCACGCTGACGTCCCTCCTCGGCGCGCCGGTGTCCATGGGCATCGACGTCGCCAAGAACATCGGGCCGCTTGTGCAGGGGATAGCGGGTGGGGATTGGAAGCAGGCGGCTGACGCGTTGCGGGCGGGTGGCCCCGCGGCTGTGCGGAACCTGATCAAAGGGACCGAGCAGTTCAACAACGGTTACGCGTCGGATGCGCACGGGCAGAAGATTCTCGACGTGTCCAGCCTTGAAGCGCTGTTCCAGACGATGGGCGTCACGCCGGCGAGTTTGAACAAGATGTACCAAACTGACATGATCGACCGGCAGACCAAGGCGTTCTACACCCAGGTTCGGGCAGGCATGCAGAACAGTCTCGTGCAGGCGCTGCGGGCGGGGGACAGCGAGAAGGCGGCTGAGATCTGGTCGAACGCCACGAAGTGGGATGAGGCGAACCCGGATGAGCCCCTGCGGCTGAGTGGGGCCACGATCCGCCGGCAGATCATGCTCGGCGGCATGCCGTTGAATCAGCGCACAATGATGCTTCTCCCCCGCCAGTTGAGAGGGACGAGCGTCGCGGCCGAGGGTATGAATCAGCAGTAAAATCAGGGTATACTAGAACGATAAAGGAGTATCACTATGGCTCAAACTAGCTCTCTCGTCGGCACGCAACTCCGCCCGGTCTTCAAGTGCGACAGCGGGGTTGTAACCATCCCGGCCACCGGTAACACGGTTCTGGCCACCATGATTCTTCAGAACATGATTCAGAACCTGAACGTGTCGCTCACGCCCGCAGTTCACGCGATCGATGGTTTCTTGGTGGAAGTCATGTTCCATCCTGAAGGCCCGTGGGTATCGTACACCACCGGTATTACGTCGACGCCGGCCGGCCTGATCCTAGCGGCGAGCGGCACGCTTGCCTCGCAGACCGTCGGCACGGGTTGGTTCATCATGGATGTGCGCGGACTCTACGGCGTGCAGGTGAGCGCCTCGGGTTCGGTGGATGACACCACGACGGTTCGTATCCTCGCGGGCGGGTCGTGATGAGCGATCTGTCAACTCAACCAGCAGAATTGGCTTTCACAGTATCTATTACCCGTAAGGCGACGGGTAAGGTAGAAGAGTATCAACTGGTCGGCCACGTCCTGCCGGAACCCGAGCAACCCGAAACACCCCAACCTGAACCGAAGGAGTAATTACTATGGCCGTTACCCACAGCACCACGGCGCGCGACGCCGCAACTAATGCTGTTATCGCACTGATCGGCACTTCTGCAAACCTATGTTTTCGTCTGACCGGCACGATCGGGTCTCCGGGCGCGATAGTTGCCACGCTGCCGCTGACCACCCCTACTTCGTTCGGCGCATCATCCGGCGGCACGTCGACTGCAGCGGCGATCGCGTCAGATACCAATGCGACTGGTAATGCAGGTGCGGTGGCCACAGCGTCGATTCAGACATCTGGTGCAGTAATCATTATTCACTGTGCAGTGGCGGCTAACTCGAGCGACATCAATATGTCAAATGGCCTGACGGTTGCCGCCGGCGACACGGTTAGCTGTTCGAGCCTGACTTACACAGCCCTGTCCGCGTAGTATCCGTAACTGGGAGGCAACTCCCGGTTAGACTGCGATGCTAGGGTTCCGCCCGCTTAGCTCGGCCCCGATCAGCGGGCCGGTCACAACGCACTTCGCAACGGGTGCGTTGGTTGGTGTTTGCGCAGTTGCTGGAACTTCTCACCGGACCCCAGTTCACGCGACATCCGGCGCGCTCGCGGGGCAAAGCGCTGCCGTTGTTGGGACGTCTCATCATGCGGCATCTCATGCCTCATCTGGTGCGTTGCCAGGGCATAGCGCGGTTGTTGCCGGAACTTCCCATCGCACGCGCGTCCACGCGTCTCCCGGCGCGCTGGCCGGGCAAAGTTCCACGGTTGTTGGGACCGCAGTTCGCAAGGCCAAGCACGTCGATACCGGCGTGCTGGTTGGACAGAGCGCGGTAGTTGTTGGAACTTCCCACCGCACCCAACGGCACATAACTAATGGTGCGATAGCCGGAACGAGCGCCGTTGTCGGAACCGCGACGCAAGTCAAGAAGCACGCAAGCTCTGGTGTGCTGCCAGGTAAAAGCTCAGTCGTAGCAGGCACTGCGGCGCGAATCGGTCTGCATCTTCATGGCAGCAGCGGTGCGCTCGCGGGACAAAGCACAGCCGTTGGGGCCTCGCATCGCACGCGCCTTCACGCATCCCCCGGTGCGCTTGTTGGGCATGCCACAGTTGTTGGCGCGGCAGCCCGCAACCGGATACACGCGGCACTTGGTTCACTGACTGCAACTGCCGCCCTTGTCGGAGTTTCGCGTCGCATTGCAACTCATGGCACTTCAGGCTTGTTGGCGGGGGCGGGCTCGGGAGTAGCGGGCTCGACGGTATACAACGCCCACCATAATGTGCTAGGATTGTTAATAGGGCAGAACGCGGCAATTAACGGGGTCGCTGCCCGGCCAAGCGGGTTAGCCCTTGTTTACGAAGACCTTTACAGCACCCTGCAAGACACGGGTTTGTTCGTTCGCAGTATCCCCCCCGTGTGGTACGTTCACCCCGAACATAGGCCATCATGACCACTCTTTCAATCATTAAGGGCAAGACCGTTTCCCAAGTGGTACGTTGGGAGACCGAGCCTCTTGTGTACAAAACGATAACCGGAATCACCGCCGCGGGGCCGGTTGCCATTACCGCGATTGGCCACGGGCTTGTCGACGGCTGGAGAGCGGCGGTCATCTCGGTGAACGGCATGCGCCAGATCAATGCGAAGAACTGGCCGCTGCGCTCGTCCGATTTCCATAAGGTCACCAGAATATCGGCGGATGTCGTCACGTTCAATGATGTGAGTTCGGAGTCGTTCTCAGCCTATACATCGGGGGGAAGTCTCGTGTACTGGACGCCTGCGACTCTGGCAGGGTTCACGGCCCGGATGCAAATACGAGATTATGTCGACGCGCCCGGCGTGCCGCTGGCAGACTTGACCACGGAGAATGGTGGCCTGGTTCTCGATGACACGGCAAAGACGATTACCATTTTCATCAGCGCAACCGATACGGCGGCGTATCCCTGGTTGAACGGCGTGTTCGACTTGGAGCTCGTGTCGCCGGGAGGCGTTGTATTCCAGGTGCTCCCGCTGCCGGGCGAGATCGGTATTGTAACCGCCACCGATGAAGTAACGAGATAGGGAGCCACAAATGGCGAAGATCGCAGATCGCGTCAAGGAAACTACTACTACCACAGGCACAGGCACTTACACGCTTGCTGGCGCGGTGACGGGCTTCCGAGCGTTCACATCGGCATTTTCAAACGCAGACGTAATCGAGTATGCTGTGACCGATGGTACAAACTGGGAAGTAGGGTACGGAACGTTCACCAGCTCAGGCACTACGCTCTCACGCACTTCGATACGGGCTTCTAGCAACGCCGGAGCAGCGGTAAGCTGGTCTGCCGGATCAAAAGATGTTTGGTGTAACGCGCCCGCAACTCTGCTGCCAGCAACTGGGCTGGCGACGTTCACGGGTCCTACGGTTGAACGGGCATTCGCGCTGCCTGACGCTGCAGCCACACTACTGTATTCAGGCGGAGCGATCGGGTCGACGACGACTGGGACTACTCAGACTCCAGCCGACAACTCCACGAAGGTTGCGACGACAGCATACGTGGATAATGCGATTCTAGGGCAGGTTTTTAAAGAAGCGGTGAAATACGCTTCTATTGCAGCCCTTCCAAGCATCGTATATGCGAACGGGTCTTCCGGGGCCGGAGCGACCCTCACGGGAGTGGCGCTCGCGGCGATAAGTTTGGACAGCGGTTCGCCTTCTGTCAACGATCGCGTGTTGATAAAGAACCAGGCATCTACTTTCCAGAACGGGATCTACACAGTAACTGCGACCGGCTCAGGTGTCGCAGTCTTCGTTCTCACTCGTGCGCTTGATTACGACATGATTACGGACATTAAGATTGGCGACTCCGTGTTCGTTACGGCAGGCACGACACTCTCCGCTACCACATGGGGGCAGACCTCCGCTGATGCTCCGGTCGTTGGGACCGACGCGATCACGTTCGCGCAGATCGCAGGACAAGGATCATTCACCGGCGGGAATGGAATAACTGTAACCGGGGCGTCGATTGCGGTTGACACGTCAATAACGGTTGATAAGACTACAGCTCAGACCCTAACGAACAAGACACTTACTTCGCCGACACTAACTACACCAGCGCTAGGAATTCCTGCTTCGGGGGTGCTTACCAATTGTAATGGCCTGCCGATAGCAGGGACGACTGGTTACGGAACGGGCGTTGCCACTTTCCTTGCAACGCCATCTGCCGCGAACCTTCTGAGCGCAGTAACAGGAGATACGCCAGCGTTATTGGGAACGGCTGAGACATTTACCAAGGCGCAACGCGGGGCGTTCTACACACTGACAGACGCGTCAACTATTGCGATTGATCTGTCTCTTGCAAATCAGTTCCGAGTGCTCCTGGCGGGTAATAGAACTCTTGGTGTTCCGACAAGTATTGTCGAGGGTCAGCAAGGGTTGATTAACGCATATCAAGACGTAACTGGCACGCGTACTCTTGCCTACTCGTGGCCGTACGAATGGGCGGGCGGAACCGCAGGCGTTCTATCCACTGCTGTAGGTTCAAGGGACCAGATTGTCTACGCGACGGAAAGATACGCTACCAGCGTAGTGACGATGACGATTGCCGCACCTGGAGTTATTTCATGGACTGCGCACGGGCTATACACGGGGCAGAGGTTTCAATTGACGACAACGGGTGCGTTGCCGACCGGCGCGACCGCGAGCACAACATTTTGGGTGATCGCAAACGACGCCAACTCGTTCTGGTTCGCGACGAGTCTTGCCAATGCTGCGGCCGCGACGAAAGTTACAACGACTGGTTCGCAGTCGGGCACTCACACGATGGTTGCGGCTACGATTTCTCTAGCCATGAACAAGGGGTACGCATAATGTGGCTCCATCCTAATCTTCAAACCATCATTCAGGACGCCGACCAGTACACGGCGCGTAACGGCACGACCTATCCCGGCAACTGGCCGAAGGCACAGATAGCTGAATTGCTGCCCGTGACCGTAGTTGCTCCTGGCAATACTCAGTTTCAGGACGCCGTTGCGAACGGTGTTGTATGGAATGTCGATCATTGGCAGCAGGCATGGACGATCACGAATTGGGTGCAGGCTCGGATAGATGCATTCAACGCAGCGGCGGCTCAATCGACCGCTGACACATCGGACTTGTCTACGGCCAAACTCAATGCGACAGCGGTGTTTTTGCTGAGTAACACACCAGCGACCATTAGTGCCTACGTTCAGACGAACGTTACTACGCTGGCCCAAGCGAAAAACGTGTTGGCCGATCTTGCGGTCATGGTATCCATTCTCGGAAAGCCTATGCTCAGATGACTATCATCGGAAGGGCGTTGGGGTTTATGGGTGGGGTTGGTATTCCTAAGGTATACACTACATGGGACCCCGCAAACAAAGATGCAGGAATAACTCTGTCTGGCAGTAACCTTATCGCTACGAATGCTGCTAACAACCAGGACGTTAGATCAACAATAGGGAAATCGTCTGGAAAGTGGTATTGGGAATTGACCTTCTCTGCGACTGCTGGTGTATTGGAAGGGGTGGTAAACGCTTCAGCAAGTATGTCTGCAACTTTATCAGGCGCGAATGCCTGGGCTTACAACTCTCCAGATGGACATAGTTTTAACAACAGTGTTTATGCAGCCTATGGAGCGGCTTACGGTGCGGGAGATACCATAGGATTAGCGCTTGACATGGACGCTGGAACCTTGACTGCATACAAAAATAATGCCAGCCAGGGCACTATGTCCACGGGACTGACAGGAACAATGTACGCTGCGCACGGTTTGGCAAGCGCATCAATTTTATCTGTTACCGCAAATTTTGGCGCAAGCGCATTTACCTATACCCCGCCAGGTGGCTACAACGCAGGACTTTATAACTAAACGCCATCGCAGATTCTCCCTGCGGTTTCGACCGGGCGCCAGCGACGGGGCAATCGCTGGCATAAATTGAAAGGATGAATCATGGGTTATCCAGTAACAAAACTTAATTCCTGCGAATGCCCGCTTGCTGGAATTGGCCTGTTCGCGCTGGCAGCAGTGCCTAACGGAGATGTTCCCGGATACGACATCGGAATCATGCAGAATATGCCCGATGGCACATGGGTCGCAGTGCTGCCGTTTCTGAAAACCGAAGTCACGAGTGATCAGGTCATGGCGGCCGGAACCGTGGCTGATTATTTGCTGTCGCTGCTTCCTCTCGCAGAACAACGCCTTAAAGATATAACCGTTGGAGTCAAGCCGGATCAATCCGATAAATGTGCGTGCCTTGCTTATGATCTCCCTACGTTGAAGTTCGACGAAAGCGCTTGCAAATTCTTGATGCCACCGCTACCTCTCAGACACGCACTGCCATGATTGGTAGGCTTCAATAAACCACGGGGAGATTCCGATGAATAATGAAATGGGGATGTTCATCCTACAAGGCGGTCTTGGCATAATCATGCTCTTTTTCGGAATTATCTTAAACGGATTGCGAACCGGAATAGATCGCGTAAATGTCGACCTTAAAGGACTGAACGATGCCGTGCTAGGTAAATATATGACGCGAGAGGACTCAGAAAGCAAATGGGCGTCTCACAGATCCGAAACGCAATCAGTGTGGGAAACTCACAGAGCAGAAACGCAATCAAAGTGGGACGCACAGCGCACATTGGATCACGAAATCAGGCAGTTAATTACGACGGCAATGATCGACGCTGCTAAAGCATCCGGCAAACCGTATAACTACAACGGCGAACAAGTTAAACAACCATAGGAGAGTGAAATGGCTGTAGTGAAATTAAATATCGACGGAGTAGACTACAACTGCACGCCGAGCGGAGTAGCACCCCCTGTTGTTCCGCCCACGCCTGTTCCGCCCGCGCCACCTGTCACGCCCCCCGCAGTCGGGTGCGGCCCTGACGAGGTGTTCGGCGGCGGCTCGGATCGCGACCTGAGCCCGCTCGAGCAGGCGCTGTGGCCGGCTGGTCAGCGTGACTTGACGGCCTCGGGGGATCTCGGCACCGCCATCCGGTTCGTCGCGAACGCCGCGAAATATCCGCTCGGCATGCAAGTGCACATCGTGGACCAAACCAATCCGGGGGTGAGCAAGCAGTTTGTGGTTAGCGCCTGCCCGCACAATTTTGACCGCCCGATAAACCAGTACGCCGACTATTTGTTTGGCGTTGTCGGAACAATCGTTTTGCGCTTCGGCGCCGGCAGCGTGAGCAATATAGACCAGGACGTTCCGCTTGTGGCCGGGCAGACATATTACCTCAACTTTCGGGAATGGAAGGCTCCCGGCGACACCACGCCGCGGGGCACGGCCGTAACCCAAATGTGGTGGTTGCACCGGAGCGATCCGTAATGAGCGACGAATCCACAGCAGCACCCATTCCTCCAGCGCCCGGCCCGATCGCCAAGGCCGTAGCAGTAGTCGCCACGGCAGAGAAGAACCAGCAGGCCCCGCGTCTGTGGCTATGGATGATCACGGCCGCGGTCCTTGCCGTACTGGTCGGGGTGATTGCCCCACAGCAGATCGGCAACGTCTTGATGAAGACCCTGCTCGTCTTCATGGCGGGCATCACCAGTTACTTCCTCGACCGCGCGTTCTTCCTGTTCGTGGAAGTGAAGCTCGACGACACGCTACCACACGACATCATCGGAGCCGCGCGCATCGTGGCGCGCGCGCTGATCTTCATCGGCTGTGTCATGGGATATGGGCTGGCGGTGTGACGCGCTGGGTATGTCTTCTTGCTGGGTTATGGGTGACGACGGCGTTTGGCGAATCCATCCCGCGCGAAGCGATGCAATACCAGCGCGATGTGATCCGCCAGACGCGAGCCGTGTGGGGGCTCGATGCACCTGTGGCGGTCTTCGCCGCCCAGATCCATCAGGAAAGCAGGTGGCGGCCGGCGGCCAAGAGCAAGTTTGCCTCGGGCCTCGCACAATTCACCCCTGATACCGCCAAGTGGATCTCAGGGGCCTACCCCCAGCAGCTCGGAAAGGCTGATCCTGGGAATCCAGCGTGGGCCATCCAAGCGCTCGCCATCTACGACAAGGAACTTTATGACAAGGTTAGTGGTCAAACCGAGTGTGATCGCATGGCGTTCGCTCTCTCGGGGTACAACTCGGGGCCGAAATGGGTGACGCGCGACAAGGAAATCGCAAGGGCAAGTGGGAAGAACCCCGAGATATATTTCGGCAGCGTGGAGTCGGTAGTCGATTCAAGAAAGCCGGAGTACTTGAAGGAAAGTCGGGGATATCCGCCGCGGATCTTGAAAGCATTGCAGCCGATCTACACGACATGGGGCCGGATGGTGACGTGCACATAGGAGATGCGGATGAATAAGCAGCGAGGGATAGCGACGGCGTGGGTATACCTGCTCGTGATGGTCGGGGCGTTTGGCGGGACCTATTGGTACGCACAGCACCGGCAGGCAGCGGCCGACAAGATCGTGTACGACTCGTTTGTGAATCTGACCAAGGCCGCTGGCGAGAAGGCCCGCGCCGATGCCAGGATCACAGAAGCCAATGACAAAGCCAACAAGGAGAAGGTCGATGCTCAGAACCAACTTGCTACTGATAAGCTCAACGCTACTATTCGCAGCCTGCGCAACGCCCGTCCCAGTGGCGGTTTTGTGCCCGCCGCCCCCGCCGGCGCCGCTCGTCCTGACCTCGCCTGTTACGACCGGACCGAATTCAGTGCAGCGGTCGGAAGACTTGTTGATGGAGTTCGAGGAATCGCTGAAGAAAGCGCAAAAGCAACCCTAGACCTCAACTCAGCCAAGGAGTGGGCGTTGAAACCGAAGATGGACACGGAGATCAAGTGAGCGTTCTTGCTCCCATTCTGTTCTTCGTGGCCATGGGATTGTTTATCCTCATGCTCTCTTGCATGGATTAGCGCTGGCGCTCGGGCGACCGTTCTGATCCCAGATCAGACGAGTTGTAATCCCCCCGCGAGGCGACCGGGGGGCCGATAAACTCGCTGGCCGGGACCCACCGGTTCAGCAAGGCAAGCAACACTTCGGTCATGTTCTCGTTGGGTACCCCGATTTGACGCGCTTGCACCGCGACCTGCCGGCCGTGCTTGTCGGTGAATTCGATCATGATTCCAGGTATGCCCTTATAAACTCTTCCGCGACCGGCGCACAGATCGCGTTACCATAGCCGCGCAGTCGTCCCACACGGTTGGTAGCCCCATTAACCAGCGGGGCAATGCCGGGTTCAACTGGCCGGCTTTTACCGTCGCGGCAGGCGATCCATTCGGCGTTGGACCAGAAGCCGTTAGTTGCACTTGGCGGCCGAGTAGTGCTGAGATTGGTACAGTCCCCGCTTCCAGTTGCTTCGAGCAGTCCCCGTCCTTGTGGTCGCGCGTTGTCGGTGTCGCCCATGAACTCAGCCTGCTCTGGCTCGTCAGCGTGTCCGGCGTCCCCCGGTGCGCGCCCGTTGATTCCGAGTCCTCGGCGCGAGGGGTGGCCCAAGCGGAGAACTTCGCCACATGCTCCAGCGATACCGTGTGCTTCCGGCCGTCCATCGTCATACCGGTCGCGCTCATCTTGTCGATCGAGACTGACCGACCCCCGCTCGGTGTGTTCGGAGTCGGCCAACTCGCCAGGTGTAAATGCGCCATGCAATAGGGTGAGGGCCTCGGGTTCCAGTTGTGAATCGGGCATTCGTTGCTGATCATTCGCGGTTCTGTTTCTGGACTCTGGCAATCGCACTCCGTGGGGCATGTGCAGCTCAGTTGCGCCGCAGTCTGTAGATTCTCGCCCCCCTCGCCCCTCGTGCCCACTCCGGTTGTGTTGCTCGACTTCGGACTCGGCCACGAAGTAAAGCCGCTGCCTGATGTGCGGCGCCCCGACGCCCGCAGCGCACAGATCGGTCGCCCCGAAGGCGTATCCCGCAGCTTCCATGTCAGTGTGAACAAGGTCGAGCCAAGCGAGGCCAGGTTTGCTTCCAACCTGCTCGCCAAAGATAACTGGAGGTCGGCAGACCTCGATGAGATGGTAGTAGGCTGGCCAGAGATGCCGCTCATCATCAAACCCGCCGCCTTTGCCTGCCGCGCTGAAAGGCTGGCACGGGCAGGAGCCGGTCCAGACGGGGCGGTCGTCAGTCCATCCAGCGTTACGGAGTGCGTAACTCCAGACCCCGATGCCGGCGAAGAAGTGGCACTGGGTGTATCCGGCAAGCTCACTTGGCCGAACGTCGCGTATGTCTCGCTCATCTACCTCTCCTGGAGCGATGTGCCCCGCCTTGATAAGTTCCCGTAGCCACGCCGCGGCGAACGGGTCGATCTCATTATAGTATGCCGTCACCCGAGCAGCGCTCCAAGTTCTGTGTGATCCGCTTGCACCTTCCAACACGACACCTGTCCACCAGTCAGGTCCGTCCCGCCGCCGAGCACCTTCTTGACGTCGGCCTCGAGCAGTATCCCGCGGGCCATCAGATCGTCCTTGATTTCGTTGTAGTTGTAGTGCCGCTCGTCCATGTAGTGCTTGAGGTGCTTGCGACCGATGTAGAGCAACTGGGAGTCCTTTTCGTAGCGCTGGCTCAGCGCGCGCATCGGCCGCTGGTTCAAGCCGGTGAGCCCGGCGTTCAGCCGCGTCACGGTGAGCCGCTCGCCGATGTGCTCGTTCAGGTAGTCTCCGAGGACCGCCACCGACCCGGCCATCCCTTCGGCTAAGTTGTGGCGCATGCGCCGCGTCTCGCTCTGCAGCCACGGCACGATGCGCTGGGGATCGAACTCGATCAGCCCCCACTCGCGCGCGAGCTCGCCGCCGTAGAGCGTGAGCGCGATCGCCTGGCTCCAGAAGCGCTCCTTGTCGTCCATCTGGAACCGGGCCTCGGCCTCCTCCACCACGGTCTTGAGCTTAGACCGTATCGCATCCTGATGGTTCACGAGTCCCTCGATATATTTCTCGCCAGCCAGCCCGTAGTTTTCCTGCACGGCGGCTGGGATGATTTTTGATATTGGCCCGAACTCGCGCGCCTTGGGGAACCGGAACTCGAACAGGCGCAGGCCCTCAGCCTCGGCATTGGCCTTCTCGAGTTGCAGCTTCGACTGTAGGGAGTCGTTGGTCGAGGTCACGAAGATGGTTGCCCACTCAGCCCCCTCGCGTAGTGAGTAGTCCTGCCGCATGCTGTCCCGTCCCTTGCCCGTCGGAATCATGTAGATCAGATCCCGCAGTTCCTTGGGTGCGATGGTGCTGGCCTCATCCATGTAGGCGGGCAGCGAGAAGTGCGCGCCCAGCCGCTGGATACGCGCGAGTTGGGTGTTGTCCCGCTTGATCCACCCAGCATCCGGGTGGCCGTAGACTGAAGACATGAACATGCCCATCGTGGACTTGCCGGCGCCCGAGTCGCCCAGCGCGCAGACGGTGAACCCTTGGCGGCCGGCGAGCTTCAGGAGTGGGGCGGCGAAGGCAAGCAGGAGCATGAAGGCGTGGGGCTCAAACTTCGGGTTGTCCAGCACGCTCGTCAGCGCGCGCCACGCATCGAGCGACCCGCGGGAGTGGAAGGGCTTGAGGAAGCCTTCAGTGCCGTGGCTGAACCCCGCCTGGACAACTTCATCCTTGCGGTAGAGCTTGTCGCCCAGCACGAACTCAGTGTTGTTCTCCTTCCACCCTTGGGAGCGAAAGAGTTTACGCATCTTGGAGTCGGCGCTGATCTTCCTGATGTAGTAGTCTCCGTACATGGCTATTTTTCCTCGGACGAGAGGCCGGATATGGTTGTCTCTAAGGGCAGATTCGAACTCCACTGGTCGAGCCAGCAACGAGGAACGTAGTACACACTCCTTCCATCCTTCGTTTGGGAGGAAATGACGCCAGCGAGTTGTTTCGTATCCGAGTTGCTCGTCGTAGGCAAGCTCAACAGGGTAAAGGTCATATTCATAAATTTTGTGCGTTATCCCATCTTCTTCGATGTAGATCCCGCCTTCCGCGCCGCGGGTGAAGGGTGCTGGGGGAACTGGTATGGTAAGCTGGACCAGCTTATCGGCGATTCGGACTTCGACGACCGGCGCCGGCGCGCTGGTGATTTGGGTGCCAAGCTGGGCGGGGCTGGATATTTTGCCTTTGAACGGGCAACTATCGCATCCCGCAGGATTGCGAGACTCGAACGTAGCGCACAGAGTCGGACCAAGATTCTGTCCTCTAACCTGCGCGATCTTCCGGTTCGTCTCTCCTTCGGTATAGCCTTCATAGCCTTTACTCCATTCATGAATTAACGCGTCGCCTTCGACCGAGTGGCAGAGGAGTTGGATCGCGGCGTACCAGTGGGGTTCAGATACTTGCCCACGGGTGTCACGAACGGCCCGAAGTTGGGCACATCGTTCAGCGACTTTTTGACCGCTGCACGGCGGGAAGCTTGACTTGACCGCGAGGTCTTGGTTGATGGTTTCCGTTTTGGCTTCGACTTGCCGGACGGCTTCGGGGGGTTTGATGCCCGCATCACTAAGTCCACGAAGCACAATCCCATTGAAAGTGGCAAAATCCAGTGGCACGCTCTCGCCGATGAGTTCCACGGGTCTAGGTACGCTGGCGTTCTTTCGATTAGTCGTCCCAACTGGTCGCAAAACTCTTGCTGAGTCAGAGGTACAGGCAGGGTCGCTTTTGAATCCGAGTTTCGCGCTGAGTTGCTTGAGTCCTTCGGCTGTTGCTTTCCATGCTTCGGGTTGGATTTCATTATTTAGTGTCCAGTAAATATGAACGCCGCCGCCGCTAGAGATTACCATCGGCATTGGCAGTTGGGTTTCACCCAAGAACTCGATCAGCCCATCGATCGCCGCTTCCTGAGACTCGAACTTCTTCTCGTTGCCGGGTTCGACGTCGAGGTCCATCCAGAAGCACTTAAGCGACCGCACGTTTTTACGTACCCGAACCTGATGCCACACTTCACCGTTCGGCCGGACAGTTTCAACATCGCGACTTTGGAACGTGGCGCAGGCGTGGTACGTCGGCACGCCCTGCTTGTCAAACTCGAGCGCATAGTTGGCCGCCTCTTGGATCGATTCGCAGACCTGGTGCCGAAACCCCTTCGGGGTCAACCGGGCGATGATGTACAGACCCGTCGGTGGCCAAATCTTGCGCAGAAACTCTACTGTATCCACCGACCCCTTTCAGTGCGGCGCCGGTTTCAAAGCCTGCAAAGTCCCCGCCATCTTTTCAACCCACTTCGCGCGAGCCTCCTTGGACATCGCGCGCAGAGGTAGCTTCCCATGGTCGACCCCCACACAGAGAGCTGTGGTGATCAATGCGGCCTGCCGCCGGGCGTGCGTGCTGTAGAGCGGCTCGCCGTGCTTCGACCAGTACCAGATCATCGGCTTGCTCACCCCGTAGAGTTTGGCGAGCTCCACTTGGGTGAGTTTCGACTCGGCGAGGACGCGCTTGAAGGTCACTTTGCTACCACCTTCCCCGACGTCGCAGGTTCCCAATCGAGGTTCAACTGGCCGGCGAGGCGCATTGCTTCGAAGATTTGGGCCGGAGTGGCGACGCGACGATGCCCGAAGCAACCACGGCTTTCACCGATGGGCACCTCCATCGCATTGAGTATATGCCGCGCACCACGATCCATTCGCAAGCCAGTGGCGTCCATATCGCCATCGGGGTCGGGGTCAGCCTTTTTGAGTAGGTATTCGATTGCCTCGACCCCGAGCTTCACCCGCTCCCACTCTTTGCGATTAACCCACATGACCGTCCTCCTTATCCAGTTCGGCGATCAGGGCGTCGGCGAGCCCGACCGCGCGCAAGGCTACCTTGAATGCTTGGTAATTGGTGTCGGCGGCCTCACCTGCCATTATCCCCTGCATCGCCGCCGTCGCCGCTTCGAACCGGCGGTCGATGATAGGCTCGAACTGGACCGCTGGCTCGTCTGCGCCCTCAATCAGAAGCACATTGTATCCGAGCGCGCGGGCTGCGTCGTACGAACCTGGTACGCATTTATCCGAGTTGAGAATGATAGTTCGCAAACGTATCATGCCGGCTTCCCGAACGACGCGAGTCGCGCCTTGAGTTTATCCGCAAGGCTCGCCCCGGCCGCCGTTACCGCGGCGGTGGGCTGAGCGGGTGGAGCGGCAGTGGTAGTGGCACCGAAGCCCGCGGTTACAGGCCCGGAAGTAGTCGGGACCGGTGGCGCGAACGGGGCCGCAGTGGATAGCAGCGTACCATTGGGGGCAAGATACTCGCCCGCGATGGGGGCCACAGCGGACGCAGGCAGCACCCCCGCCGCGACGGGCGGCATCGCTTGGGTAGGTTCCGTCGTGGGCGCCAAAACATGCGCCGCTGTGGCTTTCGTTGTTGCCGGGAACTGGGCGAGCAACGCCTTCCCGACTTCTGAATTCACGCCCTGCGCTTCCACGATGGCGCGCACACCCGGCGGGAGATGGCTTAGATCGACCTCCGCCGTGTTAGTTCCCTGCTTCGCCGCATCCATCTCGGCGCGGGTGCGGCGGTGGCGCTTGGGGGGTTCGGCGGCGGGTGTGCTGAGACCACCCGTTGCGTTTACCGCCACGGCTACGTGTGACGGCTGGCTGCCGAAGTCCGCAGCAGTAGCCAGAATGGTGGGTGGCGCGGCCGACGCGCCGAAGCTCGCAGCCTCGGGCGGGAACACGACGCCCGTTGGCTGGGTCGCGGCCGCCGGTGTGAGGGCCTGTACGGGCGCTACCGAAACAGGTGCGTGCACCGGGGCTGCGATTGATAGAACTGGAGCGGGTGCTGGCAGCGCGGGCGCCACGCTCACACGCGACTGAGCCACGATCACCTTGACGTCAACACCCTGCGCCCGCTGCTTCGCTTGTGCCGCTTCCTCATCAGTCAGGAACCGGTTGAACGCGAAGTTGAGCACGCCGTTCTTCGTGGCGTCGAACGTGATGTTCGTGACGACCTCATTGATGGGGTAGTTCCGCCCAGTCAGATCCAGCACGTACTTGCCCCAGTTGGTGAGCGAGCCCGGAGAGATGGACAAGCCGAGGGCCTTGTATGCCAGATTGGACGAGGGGAGAATCGCGAGCTGCTTCATGTCAGCGCATGCCTTGATCTCCTTGCCGGAGAGCTTGCTGATCTTCGAGCCCCATGCGTTCTGCTTGCACGTTGCACACACGGGGGACTGCTTCTCCACGATGTGCGCGTCGGGTGTCACGCCATTGGATGACGTGCAGGTGGGTGCATCAGCGCTGCCTTCTTCGAAGTCGCCCTTGTAGTACGCCTTGGAAACTGCGGGGTTCCACGCGATGACGGCGGCCTGGAGACACATGAGCGGGGTCGATGGCGCACCGTCGGTGCCGGGGACCATGTAGGTCTTCATCTCCCCGCCCTCTTTCTCATGGAACTTGTTGGCCTTGATGGAGATAGTGGGGAACCCACCGACACGGATACCACCCGCGGCTTCCGCGTTGGCTGCCGCTATTGCTGCAGCAGCTTCGGGGGTTTGCAGGCGAGCGGGTACTGCGACTTGCTGTAGCGCTACTTCATTTGCCATTTGATGCCTCCTTAGTTAGAAATGCAGATGCTGCGTCTATAATGGCGTTCCAATCTGAGGCAAGAATCTTTAATTTGCCGTACTTGAACTCCATGTAGGTATTGGGGGCGGCGCGAAGTTCCGTTAGCATCTCCTGCAATGCAATAGGCTCTACACTCTCGCGCGTTATAATTGATGTTGGGTGGGGGGAACCATGTATCATCCAGTTACCGCTCATGCCTTCCCCCTCCGCCACGCGAGCACTTTGCGCGACTCATACGAGACGCCGGGCGGCGGCGCGTTGGTAGTCTCGATGATCTCCTTGACGTGCGTCTTGTTCGCCGCGTGGTTGAGCAGTTCGAAGTCGCCGGTTGCCTGGACGTAGGCAATGAACTCGTCCCAGTTGCCCATCTTCACTGAGTCCTGCGTTGTAAAATACGTCATGTTCCCGTTCTCGATCTTCACTGACTGCTCGCCCGACTGAATCATGGAGTCGGCTACGAAGCGTTCGCACAGAACCAGTTCCTCCTGCAACGGCGCGAGCTCAGCCTTGTGCCGGCCTTGAATGATCGTGATCTGCTCGTCCAGTTCGAAGCGGCGGGCAATGACTTCACTGCGGTTGAGTTCTTCTGCCATGTTGCCTCCTGTGAAAGTATGACGCTAAATTTTTAACTAAGTTCCTTGTGGCGGTAAAAATGAGCGGGGGTTGTAAGCGCCCTCGATACTTCCCAGCCAGCATGAAGGCGTGCCCAAAGCAAATGTCTGGATATACCCACACGATGCGCCCACTCGGAGGTGCACAAAGTCTCTCCACGATAGGTTATCCGTACATTCGCTCGGGTATTTTGGCGCTGTTCCTGCGGCGTCGCCCACCGGCAATTATCTTTCGAATATCCACGGTCGTTTTCTCGGCGGTCAAGACTCTTGCCCGCGGGTGCATCCCCCATGTCAGCCAAGAAGTTTTCAAACTTGGCCCATCGTGCGCACACAGTGATGCCGCGGCCGCCGTAATTTGCATATGCCTGATGCTTTGGATTTGAACAGCGAGCGTGCATGCTGCCCCATACACGGTAGATTTTCGGAATGCACCCGCGAGGTGTGAACCCGTGCTTTTTATTAACCGTATGCCCAGACTCAAACCACCCCGCATTTCGCAATTGGGTCATATCAATTCCTCCTTGCTCTCTACCATGGATAAGAGCAAGCCCTGAGAGTTCTGGCGCTCGATCAAACGGCGATACATTTTTCTCTCAACCGCGCTGCCGGCCAGGTTGATGATGCACGCAGTGTATTTTTGCCCAGGGCGAGTGATGCGCCCGCACGCTTGAGAATAGGTATCGTTCGAGTCGATAGCGGTCCACCACACGATGGTTGACGCGGCGACGAGGGTCAGTCCGTGGGCCATCGTGCCGGGGTGGGCCACGATGATCTCGAGGGGGCTACGCACATCTTCGAACCGGGAGAAGACCTCATTTCGCTCCTTAACTGGAGTGTCCCCAGTAATGATCGCGGTCTCCCAGTGCTTGCTAAGTTCTCGCGCGATCATGGAAGTCATCGCCGTGAAGGGGACAAATACTAAAAGTTTACCACCGGCCTCATCAACAATTTCCATAAGCGTCTCGAGGCGAGAGCCGGTGTCAATCTCGTGCGGGGCGCCGCTCGTGTCATAAACCGTACCCCCCGCGATTTGCAATAATTTACTCAGGGCGATCCCAGCATTCAGGGCAGTTATTTTTGCACCCTCAATTTCGGTGTACAGTTCTCTCGAAACGTCCTTGTAGTGCTTCTTCTGATCCGCGGAGAGTTCCACGTCTCGAGTCTGGAAAGTGCAGGGCGGAAGATCCACGCACTCGGAACGCTTGAATCGAATCGCGGGGCGCATGGCTTTGTACACGATGTCTGTCGCCTCCGGCCGCGGAGTCCATGTGTACAAACTTTGATGCTCCATTACAAGATTGCGCCACATCGTAAAAAACTTCGGTACAGTCGTCGGGGTAACAAGCACGCACTGAGCGTACGGGTCTTCAGGGGAGTTCGGCATGGGGGCGCCAGTCATCCCACACACCCACGGAATGGGGGTGCCCTTTGTGGGGTATATCAGCCGATCGAGGGCTTTCCATTTGGCGGTCTGCTTGTTTCGGTAAACCGCCAGCTCGTCTATTATCAGGGCGTCGATGTCAGGACGTGCCGCGAGTTCCTTTTGAATGACACCGAGCCCGTCGTGGTTGATGATGTAAAAGTCAGCGGGTTCCGCAAGCAGCCGGCGACGCCGTTCTGCCGAGCCATGAAGCACACGAAAAGTCCGGTGGGGGAAGTGCACGAACAACGTGTCTCCCCATACCCGTTCCAATGTGGACAATGGGGCGGCAACAAGCACGTGGCGCGCTACGCCGGCTTCAAGAAGGTAGTCGTAAGCCCACAACACGCTGGCCGTCTTAGAAGTTCCGATATCGTTTAAGACGTAGCAGTGCGGATTCTTTGTGACGAACTCAGCAGTCTCTAGTTGATGCGAGAAAGGGGCCTTGTACCGAGTTTTATCCCGCGGCCACCGGTAGTAGTAAAGTATAGGTGAAGGCGCGTCGATGCGAAGGTAGGTCTGAAGTCGCATGACCTCATCTATTCCGTGCGGCATGCCGACATGCGTGGGGTCGAGCAGGAAGGCGGAAGGGATCTTCTGCAGCATGAGCCACGGGTCTGCGGTCTCGACGATCATCCCGCGTTCTTCGGGATAGACTTGCACTTGACTCACAGCTTCCCCCGCTCCTTCAACTCTTGGCAATCACGGCACCGCACCTTGCCCATCTTCAGCCGGGCTCTAGGGATCTCCACACCGCAATGATCCTCACAGCAATGGCACCCATCAAACCGTGGGTCCCTTTCAGGCCCGCACTTACCCCGCGCCGCGGCTTCGTACGCTGCAGCAAGAGCTTCGATGGTTGGCGCGGCGTTGTCGGCGAGGTCGCTCATTATAGTTTCCTGAAGATTGTTATAACTCTGAATCGGTGGTTCGTGCTCTTGACCATCCCGATCACAGCTTCCATCGCGAACTGATCCTTGCGGTACATCGGAAGCACTTGATCGAGCCACACAACATGAGCGTTGGATGGCAGCCGCGCGCCTAAGTTCCGCATCGCGATGTTTCTTTTTACCATCGTGGTCTGGTAGTGCTCACAGTCCTCGACGGAGTAGGGTGGGTCGGCGAGGACAAGATCGACCACATGAAGGGGGACCAGTTCCATGGTTTGCGCGTCATCCACATAATCGGGGGCGGTGTCCATGTTTATGTCGACTGTCAACCCAGGGAACACCGCCTTGTCGACCCTACCGCTAAAGAGGTGGAGCGGCATTTCCTTATCTGGGAACAGCGCCTTAATCCGTTTCAAGTACCCCGCGGGGTACCCTCCGTAGTACTCCGACTTCACACGGTAGTCGTTGCCCATGATCCAAGTCCCGACCACACGACCGTCACCCCCGACGAAAAGGGCTTCTGGGAAGCCCGTTTCTCTCGCGTAGTTTGCAATGCGTTCAGGCCATGTTAGCAATGGGTACTCCTGAGCACTTCAATCTGGTGATCCAGTTGCTCCAAGTCCTCCGCCCCGTCGCACACGATTGAGAGGCCGCCAGCCTCGCGCACGCGCTCCATGAACAAGACTTGGTGCTTGCTCATGCCCCGATCCTTCTCCCCGCGGCGGCCGGGGCGCTTCGCTTCAATCGTTACAGCGAGGTTCACAAGCTTGCCGACCATCGCGGGAGTGACGATCACTGGGATGCCGCCAACCGAGTCGTGGATGCCATGCTCCCCCATGCCGTTCTGAATCGGGGAGAACCGCCAGCCTCTGCGGTTAAAGAACCAGTTCTTGACCAGCACCTTGACGTCGGCTTCGCTTTCGGGTGGGCGTTTCATTTCTTCCTCTTTCCAATTATGCTGCCCGACGCCAGCACGATAAAAGTCGTGTGGGGGAACGCGCACCGGCGTTGTTCTGCCATCTGGTCCCTTCTCTCTGGCATGCAGTCGGTGCAATAGTTCCGCCAGTTCCTGTGATTATTTTTCACCCGCATCCGATACTCATCCCACTGCGCTTTCGACCGGAAGCAGCGAGGGGGGTTCGCTGGCAGCCTTGGGATACTACCCACCATACGGACCGGCTGCTTCCTTACACAACCCCGCCCGGTTCACACCACACCACTTGCAAGTCGCCTTCCCGCGCTTCGGCTCCGCTGGCCAGTGATTGGTTTTGAACGCCACCTGGAGCCGCTCTACGTCGGGGATGAACGTCTGCCACATATCGGGCAGTTCCCGGCGGTGGTAGGTCGAGTCCGAAGTGAAGCCGGCCTTCAACCAGATATAGCTCGTGTCGAATGTATTGACCTCAGGAAATTGGTGGAAACCCACCGCCGCAAATAATCTAAGTTGGTCTTCGTCTATGAATACCTTCCCATTTTTCCAGTCACCTAAAAAACCTCGCTCGCCATTGATGATGGCTACGTCATAGATAACCCGCACCCACGCTGTATCCCAGTCCATGTAGCCGCAAGGCTTGAACGCTTGATTCAGGGCAAGTTTCATCTGCGTCAGTTTCGTACCGGGTGCCGCAAGCACGGCCTGGGCCATCGGTTCGTAGGGCGCGAACTTCGCAGGCAGCGGTGTCCCTTTTCCGATACGCGCAGTAAGTGCACCATCAACCTCATTACCGTCTGCCATTGCTTGTGACGTAACAAATTCAACACGATCGGGATGGCCCTTCTTCGGCACATTCTGATGGTAAAAGGCTTTCGGACAATCCTTCCAGACTTTTAACCTCGAATAACTCCACGCGATAAAGTCAGACACGCTCTCCCTCCCACATATCAGGCCAGTGCCGGTTACCCTTCGCGACGTTTTCGACGCCGGGCAACACCTCAAGGTTGTAGTGGGTATGCAACCCACATACCAACGGGTGCCTCAACGGTACCTGGTGATCAACATGCCACGGCGACCCGGTTGCTTTTGTTTTAATCGCGGCAAGCGCGTAAAACTCACCGATCGCGATGTGATTGGTCCATGAGGGGGTAGCACGCATTTTCACTGCCCGACGTTTGGCGGAGTCCGCACAACGCGATGCGGGGTTTGCTTTACTCCATTTAGAACAGGTTACTTTTCTGTTTTCTGGATGAGCCGCGCGCCATGTATCCCATATTGCCCTACGTTGCTCAGGGTGCGCAAGTAGCCAAGCGTTGATAGCTTCTTTGTTGCGTTCGGGATTGTTCTTCCTCCATTCAGCGCTTCGCTTGTGAGAGCAAAAAATACAATCCGTGCCTCGCTCCTTTGCACTGCCGCATACCCCGCAATGTAGCAGAAACGGGTATGCTGGACGTGGCCCGACGAATGCGCGCGCTGCTTTAGACGCGCGACGACACAGCCCAACATGGTTGTGCTTTTTCATTGCAACACGCTCATTGGTTTTCCTCATCCCGCAGGGCAAATAGCGCGCCAAGGAGATCGAAGTCACTGAAGTCACTCACCGCGAACTCCAATGAATAGAAGTAGGCGCTCATTTCGGCACGCTCACCCACGCGGTCTTGGTTGCCTCGCGCACGCGGTCCACGTATACCGGCATGCGGTAGGTTATCCCGTACTTGGGATGAGTTAGCCACAGCGCTTGCTGCGGCGTTTCGAACGGGAACCCGGAGTTGTAAGCGTACTCATCATACCCCTTGAGCGATCCATTTACAATTAACCGCCCGAGGTGGGTGTACTGATGCCAATGACCGATCAGCATGGTATCGTAGTCCATGTCGACCTGTGTGTTACGGCTCCGTGTTCGATGATCCCCGCGGATAACTGGCCCGAGGAAACCAATGATGCCATCCCCCCCACGGAATTGGTCCCCGTGCTGGAGCCAGTACCGATGACCGTAGATGCGATAGTAGGCGGCGATGCCGTCGGGGATATAAAACTGAATGCGCGCATCATCCTCGAAGTGCTTAGCAAGGAACCGGTAGAGCAGCCAGTCGAACGATGTCGCGTGCCGGTCCTTCATCCAGATCTTACGCGTGTCCCGGCCGTGGTTGCCAGTGACGCAGGGCAGGAATACGTGTCCGAACCGATCCGCAACCGCGCCGATCACGCCTACCATCACGCCGTAGAGATCAAGGATGGTTGGCATCGTGTTGAGTTCGTTCGTCGCTGTGAGTTCCTCATGGATGTTCCCTGAGATCATGTCACCACCCAGAGGCATCACGATGCCAGGGTAGTTCATCTTGGGAGATATGATCTCCAGCAAGTGGAACGCTGACGCGATCGTGTTTTCCATGCGATCGTGCGCGATCCGCAGGTTGAACTTATTCACGTTGTTGATCTGGGAGGGCTTCACGACCTCGCCCCAGTGCAGGTCTGAAACGAAGAGAGTGGGTACGCCCGGTGCTGAGTCCCGCTTGCGGGGTTCCACGAGCCACGGTGGAGTATCCAGTTCCTCCACCTTGTAGGCCATCTCGCCCACGATGCTCTTGACCACCTCGAGTTCGTCGTCGTGCTTCAGCGCGGCCTTGGCCTCGGTCTCGAGTAGTTTGATCTTGGCCTTCAGCCGGCGGGGACTGTCTTCGGCCTCAATAGTCGAGACGAGCCCGAGTTGCTTTGCCCGTTCATACCCGAACCGGACGGATTCGCGTGACTTCTTGGATTGCCGCGCCGCGTTGAGGACAGAGCCATACTTCGCTACGAGGTCGGCGGCTTCCTGCGCGCGTTCGCATTGCTGCTCTTTGGTATATGCCATTAGCTTCCTTTCGTTAGGTAGCTGTACCGGGCGAGAAACTCTCGCCGCGCTGTTTCTGGACCCCACGGAACTAGGGGTTCTTCGGCTGGCTCAATCCCAGTGAGGCAGTCCCATGTGTCATCTGGATTCCACGCCATAAAATCCCGGCGCTCGGTTGCGAGCGCTACAAGATCGGCGTGCTTAACGGCCCATGGGAGGGCCCAAGGAACCCCGAAGCGTTCGCGGACTGCTTTTTCGACGGCCTTCTCCACACCGTGGTAGTCCGGTAAAAGCATTTTCAGGGGGGTTGAAACGTCGCCTATGAACGCCTCGTGCGCATCATGCAGCAGCCCTTCGAGCGCGTAGTGCTGCGGAACAAGTGTAGATACCAGAACGGAGTGTTGTGCCACACTGTAAAAATCGGGCGTGTGCCCCGCGAAGCGGCACACCTTGGATAGTGCGCCCGCAATATCACCAACTGTAAATTTGGATGTTTCCGGCGACAAGAAGTAAAACTTGTTCCCCGTAACCGTGAGTATGTAGGGGCTGGCGAGGTAGGTGTAGGTCATAATCCAAGGGCCTTCCAAACCTTCTGAAGATGCAGCGCTTGGGCAATCGCATCGTCCAGCGCGTTGTGCGCGGTGCCATATTTCTCGAACGGGACTTGAGGCGCGAGGTTCTTGACGGTCCGGTAGCACTTGTCGGTACGGAAGGACCACGGGCACCTGAGCCCGCACGCCTTGTAGGCCGACCGGATGATCACGTTGTCGAACGTGGCGCCGTTGCCCCAGACCGCGACATCGAACCCCGACGCCCGCGAGACCTCGCTTATTGACATCAGGCTCTGCAACCACTCCCGAAATTTGAGCAGCGCTGTGGGCAATAACTGCGTATTATCCCCACAGAATGTAGACTTTCGAGCGGCGTCGGACTGCTGCATCCACCACAAGATAGTGCTCACGTCGATGTCGAGCCCGGCACCCATAGATGATTGCAGAGCGACTTGGCAGTAGAACTTGTTCGTTATAGGCGTATCAGGATTTCCTGACCCGCGGCTTGCGCCCGCCGGGTCAAACTCACACGCGCCGATCGCCACTATGGCCGCACGGTTCCCGTTGCCCATCGTTTCGAGGTCAAGCATTACGTGTTTCATTTGCTCTCCTATTCGTCCACATCGTCAAATATACTACGGGACCCGTCGGCGTTGCAGAGCATCTTGTGTCCATCGGGTTGGGTAGAGTAATACTGCCCGCCGGGTAGTTTCTCCGGTCGCTCATCCGGTAACATCGGCTCACACCGCACGACCTTGTGGTCCCCGCTCATCAGCCAGTCAACACCCTCGCACAACTTGGCGAGCGTGTCGTTGTTCCATATCTCCCGCTCACCTTCCAGCACGGGCAAGGGGTTTTCAGACTGGTGGGCATTGACCTGCGGGGCGGCGTCTCTTCTTATGTGCCAGATGTTACCGATGAACGGGAACTCGGGCATGTCGTTGCCCTTGATCCACCGCCTCTCGTTCTCGAACCTCACCGTCGGGTTCACGAAGCACTGCGGTCGCTGCTCGGGGTATCTGCTCTGGGTAGTCCATAACCACTGTTCTGCCTTCTTCACCCAGTAGTCCGGGTCCTGTGCGCGGCGGTATTCGGTGTCCCATTTTTGTAGTATGAAACGTGGGGACTGCGGGAGTGCGGCGTTCCCTGCGTAGGTGCCAGTGCCCCATGATAGGGTATCTGCGGCATCTCGCAGTACAATCTCGATGAACGGGCCATCGTGCATGCACTTGTTCAGGGCTAACTGTTCAGTTGGGATCTCTTTCGTCGCCGCATCCCGCAGCAACGACTGGTCTTCCAACCCGTACGCTTCCTGCACTTCGTCGTAGAGCGCCGAGGAAAAAGCAAATTTCGTAAATCCATAACGCTCGACGAGATAATCTGCCACGCTGTCCTTGCCAGACCTCGCTGGCCCTGCAAGACCCAAAATAATCATGCTGTCGCCCTTCGTAATAGGTTAGCCGCCTTTTTCGCAGCCGAGATGTGTGCTCGATGTTCTGTAGTTTGTGGGCCGAGTTTTGGCGCGTTCGGACGCCTTCGCCCTCGATTCGCGGCGCCTATTTTAGCGCGATGCTCAGCAGAATGGGGGCCTTGTTTAATGCCTGTCCGTGCTTTGGAAATCTTCACCCTGACAGCAAGAGGCAAGAATTTTCCCGTGTTACCTTTTCCAATATTCGCGCGGTGCACTGCCGGCAGTTTCTTACCAAGCAGTTTTTTATTCCCCATGCACGCTTTAGACATCTTGGCTCGCGTTTCAGGAGAGCGCTTAATCCCCAACACAGAGCCTGCCGCGGGCGCGAGGTTGTATTCCGGTTTACGGGCGTCCATCCATGCCTGCTCGAAGAAAGTCAAATGCTCGGGAGCACATCGCCCAAGTTCGTGGAACTTGAAAGCAGACTCTCCGTACAAATTCCATGCGGATTGCAGATGCTTACTATGGTGCACCCCCTTGTGCAGTTGGATGGTATGCAGTCTCCATCGCTTTACAAAATCGACCGCTTGCCCAATGTACCGCTTCCCATTCGCGGTGTTCAGGATCTCGTAGATGCCGGAGACTACTTGCACTGCGCGTAGACCTTTCCAATGCCGCCTTCGGCCGCCAAGGGGAGCCCCGGTGCCCACGAAGGGGTGGTTGACATAGTTCTGACCATGAATTGCAGAGTAAGTTCCGCAACATCTTCAGGAACCACTACAACAACCTCATCGTGAGTCATCAAAGCGGGTTTGCAAAGCTCGGCAATCTGAAGCATTTGCTGGCCCACTGCAATGCGGTGAAGACACTGCACTATGTTCTCGACAAGCAGGCTGCCGTATATTTTTGAACGAGAACGCCCGTCAAAGTAAGACGCATTTCCATCTTCATCGCGTGATACTCCGCGGTAATTGAGTGGGAGTCCATTAGGCATCCATATGCGCTCTTTGCTGGTGCGGAGCATGTTACCAGCTCCGAATACTAGCTCCTGTCCTGTGATCATAGCGTCGATGACTGGGCCGCCGAGGAAGTCCCAAAACAGGGGGATGGCAGCGTAGCGCGCGCGATACCTTTGAACAAGGGCCTCAGTAACTATGCAGTGGATCACTCGATCGGAGAACTCTAGTCGCGATGGCATCTCGTTCACCCGCGCGATTTTCTTGGGGCTGTTCAGGAAACGGGAGGGGTCAATCCCCATCGCATCCATATCAGCCTGCTTAAACTGCACGGGTGCGCCACCAAGTGCGCCCTTCAACAATTCGGTGGCTGATTTGTAATATCCCGAACCGAAGCCGTAAGAGAGAATTCCGACTTTGCCGACGTGCCCCGCGATCTTGTCTGTCTTCACATTCTTGCGGTCAACTGGACGCCCATAAACAGTGGACGCAAATTCAGAGTAAACATCGCGGCCGGCGCGAAAGGCTTCAACGAGATCGTTTTGCCCGCACAGATGGGCAAGTATTCGTGCTTCACCCTGCGCAGAGTCCGCTGCGACGATCATGTGACCGGGGGGAGCCTGAATAGATTCTTTGATCGCGGCCATTTCGGGGCGGTTGTCGTTCTGCCCACTCAGATTTTGCCAGTTTGATTTGTCTCCGCCAGACCAGCGCATCGTATGTGCACCGCAGTATTTTAGGTACACTGGCATTTTTCCTCGGGCCGCGCAGTGCGCGAATCTTTGAGCTCGCGTCTCAATGATCGTCGATTTAACCGACAAGCGGGCCTCGGCGAGCGTGCGCACGATCTCGTCCTCGTCCTCAACCAGCGCCTGCATTTCTGGGTCGGTTTTTGCAAAGGCATAAATCTGCTCGTTGGTCGTAGGGCTCGTCTTGGTCGGCGGCTCGACCCCAATGCCGCGCAGGATGGCGGCGAACTTCTCGCTAGAACTGAAGGGCTTTTTGTCGACACCGGTGCCGTCGCACGACTTACACCATAGAGCGTTATCGTCTGGGTTGGCACCATCGAACAAATCGGTTCGCATACCCGATCCATTACACCCCTGACACGCGTACCCCAACCGACTCAGAAGTTCGCGCTTCCGAGCACGTTCCGAGTCCACCGCGCCCTCCAGTTTCGCTACGTCACCGACGAACACGGGCTCGGTGAACATTCTGATCGTAAGGTCGATCAGTTTCAGCTCATCATTCGAGAACTCCGGCAGCCACTTCATGGCGAGTTTGTAGGTTCCCTCCGAGTCGCCGCAGCAATACGCGCCGTAGTCGTGGATCTCGTCGCGCGTGAAGTCCTTCAGGTGCTTGCCTTTGGCGTAGGTAATGAACTTGCCCTTCTCACCAAAACCATGCCGGGGTAGAAGCATGGCGAGGCTGTTACCCGCCTTCGGGCCGTCCATTACTCTCGCCATGCTGAGAGTATCGATGAACAGCGCCGGCCGCACACCGTAATGCCAGTTGAGAATTGCGCCGTCGAAGTGCGCGTGATGGTGGATCACCGCGGTATTGGCCCAGTCGATCTCTTCGCGGATGAACTTCTCCATCCGATCGGGGAGGAGCCAGAAAGGTTTCGAGTCGTCAAACTTGAACGACGCCATGATGGCTTCGAAGCGCGGGTCCCGGATATAGCTCTCCGTGGTCATACTGTCCAAGGTGTAGTCCTGGGCGTAGTACGATTCGAAGTCGAGCGTGAGGAAGTCCATTACTTAGTTGCGCAAAGGGCCAAAAATTGTGGCCGAACGAGTTCTTTCAACTGCGCTGCAAACTCAGGGTTTTCGTATTGGTGCGTCCATGTGGAACTGCCCGTTAGCTCATCGCCCAATTTCTGTATGTCCGCAAAGGGGCCACAAAGAGTACCCATGAACGTCCCGATCACCGCTGCTTGTTTTCGCGTAAGTTTGCCCATTCCGCCCCCTAAAAGAAAAACGCCTTGACGTCCCACCCGTGGATCTCGCACACGACGCGTGCGGTAGTTCGAAACTTGGCGTTGTGATGGGAGTGGGCGTGGTCGAGTTTACAGTTGTACTGCCAAAGATGAATCATCTCGTGCGCCACGACTTTGAGTAGCGTGATGGTCTGCCCCACCCCTGCCTCGCTCACACTGATACAGTGGTTCCCTGCGTCGCACTTGTGCCACCCGTGTAGCGTCGGGTCCCGCACCACTCGGAACTCGATGCCTTCCGCCTCGGGGAGCTTCCACCCTTTGAACGGCGGGCACTCGCGCAGGAAATCATACGCGGCGGCGAGCATGTGGGGGGTGAGGGGCAGGCTCATGGCACCGGAGGGTAATTGTGAAGGATAGGCCAGTCGTGACACCCTCTAAGTTCAGTCATCTCCGCCTGAGTGAGTGCGCGTTGGACTAGCATATTGGGCGCGAGGTCGGGCTCGGTAGGGGGTGACCCAGAGAAAATGCGGATGTACCCCACAATCTGATCCTCGCTCATTGCAATAACCTCCCATAAACCGTGCAGTACCCCTGATCCACGCAATACTGCGCGGCGAAGAAAAACTCAGGTGAGAGCCGGTGAATCATTCCGGTTTCGAGCACGTCCTGCATGAGCAGGACCGTTTCGGTCAGGTCGAGCTTGCCGTCGAGAAAGTCCTGCAGTCGCTGCGGGGCGATGGGTTGCTGAAAGGTGAGTTGGTAATTAGAGATCATGCTAGGGACTCCAACTGTCTGCGCATCTCAATCTCAGCCTTGAGTTTCGCGAACTCTCGCTCGGCGGCTAATGCACGGTCAAGCGCTTGCTTATGGCATTCACGTTCCTGCCAGAATATTTTTTCCGAGTTGGAAACCTCGGACTCTAATTGCTTGATTCGAGCAGCCGTGGCAGGCTGTGCAGATGAAAACAGAATCTGGCGCAGTCTGACGAGTTCGCGTTGCAGGTCAATAGCGGCGATGGCTTGATCGGCCACCGCTTCGTCCAGCTTCGCGCCAATAGCTTTCCGTTCTTCTTCATCCACTGAGGGGACGTATAGTTCGCTCATACCGCCCTCACTTCCGCCTGCAGCCGCGCGAACACCCGGTCGAGCCCCTCCGCACGCTCCGTCTTCTTCATCTCATGGTAGACCGCGCGGGGCGAGCCGGGTTTCAGGAGGGCGGTGTTTCGGTTTCCTTGAGTTGTCACGTACTGCACGGGCGGGAACCCCTTGGGCGCACACGCTGCGCGGATCGCCTTGCACTTCTTCGTGTTCATTTTTCCTCTTCCACTGGGTCCGGCAGCTCGTCCGCCGGGGATTGATTACGCTTGGCTCTGGGCCACCTCCACCTTACCGCCTCGGTCCAGTCCTTAGCACCAGGTATGTAGAACCCCGCCGGCTCTGTTTTGTCCGGCTGCTCGGCTCGAAGATATTGGCTTAGGAATGTCATGCTGCTAGGTCTGACCTGTCACTTCCGTGAAAGTTCCCGATAAAAGTTATGCCCCCCAACCCGCGCCACTTCCACGAACTTCCACTTCCAATACGCCCGGCCGTTCGCGTCGAAGTGCGTGGCGCCGTGGATCGAGTCGGGGCTGAAGGCAGCGAACTGGGCGGCCCAGAGCGCCGTCGCCCAAGCCCGAGGCTCAGTCTTCACCCCCTGCCATGAGAACTGGCTGCGGCGCTGCACTTCCGCGCAGATTTTAGACGGATCGCGGCCGGCGCGGTTGAGCACGACATGGGCTACCGCGACCTGGCCCTTGATGGGCTCGCCGCGCGCCTCGTGATACACGACGCTGGCGAGGCAGATCAGGGCTTCGGCTATCAGGGCAACTTCTTCCCGCACCGGACGCAAAGAATAACGCGCCGTACGCCGTTCCAAAACGGGGCAGGGACATGCCGCTTATAATACCAGCACTGAAGGGCTTTGATGATGCTCATGACTGCACCCTAACGCACTTCCACGCCTCACCGATCGCCGCGTAGTGCTGGCAAACCTTGAGCGCCTGGTCAACGGGCAGGGAGCGAACGGCGGCAGGTATCGGCGGGATTTGCAGCTCGGAGCAGGGCGCCGGCAGTTGAGAATCCCGCGCCGTGCCGTCAACCAGCACGCCCGCGGCGAAGGACAGCACGCCAGCCACGAGTAGGGCTTGAAAGCGGCTCATAGTTCCCCCCGTTCGGTGCGATGCAAGCGAGTGCTCATGTGGCGTTGCGCGCCTTTTACGCTGGATATAGCGAGCCGTATGCGCGCCACGGTTTTTGTTGCGCCGGCATGTTTGGCCGCGTCGAGCGCATCACGGAGCATTTCATGCGCGTGGTCCAACTCATCAGCCTCATACTGCCCTGCAGGTTTGAGTTTCATAGTTCCTCCTCTATGTCAGGACGGGGCTTGCCGCGTATTGCGCGGGTGGGCGGGTCTTGCCATCCATTGTCGCTCGACCACGCTGCGTCTTCGGCCTCATTCTTCGCCCGCAGTTCCGCCTCCCATGCCTCTGCCGCCCGGCCGTCTTCCAGCCCATCATTATACGCCCCCGCAAGCAGGGCGGATACCTGGATCAGGTCGAGCACCAAGTGGCCGAATTGATGCGTACCATGCCTCTTGAATACTTCCTCACCCCGCCGCATGCCAAACTCGGCCGCGGCGTCGGATAAGTCAGGATTACCGAATTTCAGGTCTTCGATTTTCACAGCCATAAGTCCCCCGTTTCGTTCATTGCGGCAGCGAAGCAAAGGTAGAGGCAGCGAATATCACGATGGTCGTCGTGTTGCCACGAATCCGCCATGTCGCTCGTTAGTTCCAAGCGTAACGGCATTTCCCCGACGCGCTCTAGCGCGCCGTACGCGTCGCCGTTCATTAGGCCCGCTTCCGCCGCGACCAAGAGCTTTTTCGTTCTCGCTTTCATGCCGCCACCTCCACAGACCACTCGGCATCACCGATTACGTCCACGATTTCAGACTTGCAATGGTCGCCCCACTCGCCCGAGTCCCATTGCTCGCAGCCCTCGGTCATGGCCGCTTCTTCGTTCTCGGCGTCCACGGTGATCCACTCCACTTCCGTGTACGTCGTTGTTCTCTGCACGTCGTATCTCATTTCACTTCCCTTCTAGGTAGTTTTCGATTGACCTGCTGCTACACTGAATCCCGAGCGCTTTGCACGTCGCCCGGAACGCTCTTATGTTCAACCAGTAGTGAGCTATAGAATCCACTCCGTATAACTCAAGCCGCTCACACATCGCGGCCGCCGTGGATAGCGCGTAGTCTTCCACGCTCTCATCCTTGGCGAGCGGGTGTGGCCCTGGCCCGAGCACGGTAATAAGCGCGGGGGCGTACGCGTCGATGAAGGCAGCGAGGCGGGCGGGGTTCACGATGAACTTCCCCCTTTCCTCGCGCGCCGCTTCACCCGCTCCGCTTCGGCCGCAGGGCGCCGGTCGGCCCCGAGGTCTCCCCCCTTGAAGAGCCACATCATCGAGGACAAGAGCCAGTCCAGCGAGTCGTCGCGGGGCTTGGGCGGTAGGGCGACGCACAGGGCGGGAGGGGGCTTGATACCCATCAGCCCCTTGAGCTTGCCGAATGAGAGTTTCATAGAAAATCCTCAAAACACTCATAAACCAGTTGTGTAAATTCGCTCCGGGCTGCGCTCCAAGTTGCGCTCCGGGCTGCGCTCCAGGCTG